>Ga0187844_10000190_pt1 | contig 46575 bp, 39 predicted proteins | sample SpaLakP09_SKY_50_FD_134517 | JGI IMG/M metagenome (GOLD analysis project Ga0187844, IMG submission 134517) | Oligotrophic lake water microbial communities from Sparkling Lake, Wisconsin, USA - SP09_SKY_50 | ecosystem: Environmental > Aquatic > Freshwater > Lake | place: USA: Sparkling Lake...
CGAAAGAATCATTCAGGAACTGAATGTCTACCGACCCGGGCGAAAGTTCGCACGGGTCGCCAAAGCAAAACCGCAGCGCTACCCCGAACGCAGGTTACGAAAGGCGCTAACTTAACGGCATTAGGGACTGTCCCAGGTTTTGAGGCAAGAATTGCCTCAAAACCTGGGACAGTCCCACTTCAGGGGGCGGTATCGTGGTGGAAAGGGGCGAACCAGGTGGCCAGGAAGGAGGGGATGGTGGCGACCATGACGAAGATGAAGTAGCCCACGTAGCCCATCATTTCCTGCAGGTGGCCGCTGACCACGCCGGTCAGCATGCCGCACAGGCCCATCAGGCCGGTGCCGAAGGCGTAGTGGGTGGTGGTGTATTTGCCCGGCGCGAGCTGCTGCATCAGGTAGATCATGAAGCCGACCGCGCCGAAGCCGAAGAAGAATTTTTCGACGATCACGCCGGCGCTGATGACGAGCAGGCTCGAGGGCAGGTAGATGCTCATCAAGAGGAAGGTCGCGTTCGGGATGTTGACCGCGCAGCACAGCACGAACAGCGTGCCCTTCAAGCCGCGCCGCGCCACGTACCAGCCGCCCAGCAAGGACCCCAGCAGCACCGCGGCCAGGCCGTAGGTGCCGTAGATGATCCCCAGCAGCTCGTTCGACAGTCCCAGCCCGCCTTTCGCCGCCGGGTCGACCATGAAGAAAGGGCCGATCTTTTCCAGGAAACCGATACTGAGCCGGAACAGGAAGGCGAAGGCGATCATGCGCCAGATGCCGGGCTTCTGGAACAGGGTGACGAAGGCGTCGACCAGGATGCGGCCGGCGTCGCCCACGCCAGACGGGGTGTTTTCGGCGCGCGCGCCGTCGGGCATCACGCGCGCATGCCAGGCCGCCATCAGCAGCGTCAGGCCGGCGACCAGGAAGAACACGACGCGCCAGGCGTCTATCCATTCGGGGCCGAAGACGGTGGCGTCGTGGTGGAAGACGTCGGTGTGCAGGCGTCAGCTCAGGTAGACCATGCCGCCGGCCGCGACGATGGGGCCGATATTCCACGACAGGCTCTGGATGCCGCAATACAGCGACTGGGCGCGCGCGTCGAGCGAGGTGACGTACACGCCGTCGCAGGCGATGTCCTGGGTGGCGCCCACGAAGGAGAGCGCGAAGAAGATCACCATCAGGTAAGCCATGTAGTCGGGCAGCGCCATGGCCAGCGCCACGCCCGCGAAGCCGAGCCCGATCAGCACCTGCGCGCACAGCACGAAAAACTTCTTGGTGCGGTACATTTCGATGAAGGGCGCGAACAGGGGCTTGACCGTGTAGGCCAGGATCAGCAGGCTGGAATATTCGGCCGCCTTGCCATTGTCCATGCCCAGGTTCTTGAACATGATGGCCGTCACGCTGGTGAGCATGACGTAGCCGAGGGCCATGGTGAAATAGCCGCTCGGGACCCACAGCAGGGGAGAGGCGGCGCGCATCATGCTTCCCAGCGCGCGGCGAGGAAGTCGCGGTACCAGAGGGCGCTGTCCTTCAGAGTGCGTTCCTGGGTGGCGTAGTCGACGTGGACGATGCCGAAGCGCTTGGCATAGCCCGAGTTCCATTCGAAGTTGTCGAGCAGGCTCCACAGGAAGTAGCCGCGCACATCGACGCCCTGGTCCATGGCCTGGCGCAGGCCGGCCAGGTGGCTGGCGACGAAGGCGATGCGGGCGCTGTCGGCCACCTTGCCGTCGACCACCTGGTCCGGATTGGCCATGCCGTTTTCGGTGATGTAGATCGGCGGCAGGGCGTATTCCGCGTTCAGCTTGACCAGCAGGGCCGGCAGCCCGTCCGGATATATTTCCCAGCCCATATCGGTGATGCCATGCGGCGCGGGCGCCGGCAGCGGCGGTTCGCTGGTGCTGCACCAGGCGCGGAAGTAGTAATTGCAACCCAGGAAGTCGATCGGCTGGTGGATGATGGCCAGGTCGCCGTCATGGATGACGGGCGCGTTCTCGCCGTGCGCGCGCAGGGCCAGTGCCGGATAGCGACCCTTGAAGATGGGGTCCATGAACCATTGCACCGAGCGCGCGTATTCGAGTTCGGCGGCGGCGACGTCGGCCTCGGACCCGGTGGCGGGGTCGGCGGTCCACATATTGAGCACGATGCCCAGCTCGGCGCTGGCGCCGACGGCGCGCATGGCTTGCATGGCCAGGCCGTGCGAGAGCAGCAGGTGATGCGATACCTGGATCGCTTGCTTCGCATCGACGACGCCGGGCGCGAATTGCGCATTGCCGTAGCCCAGGTTGGCCGTGCACCAGGGTTCGTTGTGGGTGGCGATGGAGGCGCAGCGCGCGCCGAAGCGGCGCGCCACTTCGCGGGCGTAGGCGGCAAAGTGCTGCGCCGTTTCCCGGTTGAGCCAGCCGCCCGCATCCTGCAGCGCCTGGGGCAGGTCCCAGTGGTACAGCGTCAGGTGGGCTGCTATGCCTTTCGCTTCGAGCGCGGCCAGCAGGCGGTCGTAGAAGGCGAAGCCCGCCTCGTTCCAGTCGCCCTTGCCGTCGGGCTGGACGCGCGGCCAGGCCACCGAAAAGCGGTAGGCTTCGATGCCGAGCGCGGCGATCAGCGCCACGTCGTCGGCATAGCGGTGGTAATGGTCGCAGGCGACCAGGCCGTCGCTGCCATCCTTGATGGTGCCCGGCAGGGCGCAAAAGGTGTCCCAGATCGACGGGCCCTTGCCATCTTCCGCGGCGGCGCCCTCGATCTGGAAGGCACTGGTGGCGACGCCCCAGGTGAAGTCGGAAGGGAACTGTTTTGACTGAATCATGTGGAATTCTTAAATGTAGGCGTTTGAAAACGATTTCAAATTCTTGAAAACGTTTTCATACTACATTCAGCGCACAAGCTATGTCAAACAGTTATTTAGAAAAAAGGAGAAATGCGGCGGGGGCCAGGCCCGACATCCGGACACGAGCTCAGCCGCAAGGCGGCTGAGCTCGTGTCCGGATGTCAGGCCTGGCCCCCGCCGACCCGGGAAGATCAGATTTCGAGATTGTCGATCAGGCGGGTGGTGCCCAGCTTGGCCGCGGCCAGCACCACCAGCGGTGCGCCCTGCGCCAGGTCGCCGGCCGATGGCGGTTGCAGGTCGGCGCGCTTGCGGATCGAGATGTAGTCCGGCTTCCAGCCGCGCTGCGCCAGTTCGTCCATGGCCTTGTGCTCGAGCTGGAATACGTCCAGGTGGCCGGAACGCACTTCCTCGGCCACCGCGTTCAGGCTGCGGTACAGCGCCGGCGCTTCGGCGCGCTCGGTTTCCGACAGGTACATATTGCGCGACGACAGGGCCAGCCCATCGTCGGCACGGTACGTTTCGGCCGCGATGATCTGGGTCGGCAGCGCGAACTGGCGGCTCATGTTACGCACCATCATCAGCTGCTGGTAATCCTTCTTGCCGAACACGGCCACCTTCGGCTGTACGCAGGAAAACAGTTTCAGCACGATGGTCGTCACGCCGGTGAAAAAGCCGGGACGGAATTCGCCTTCCAGGGTATTGCCCAGGTCGTCAGGCGGGCGCACGCGGAATTCCTGCGGCTCCGGATACAGGTCTTTTTCGGTCGGCGCGAACAGCACGTACACGCCTTCCTTTTCCAGCTTTTCGACGTCGGCCTGGAAGGTGCGCGGGTATTTGTCGAAGTCTTCGTTCGGGCCGAACTGCAGGCGGTTGACAAAGATGGAGGCGACCACCGGGTCGCCGTGCTTGCGCGCCAGCCGCATCAGCGACAGGTGGCCTTCATGCAGGTTGCCCATGGTCGGCACGAAGGCCGTGCGCAGCTGGCCGCTGAGCTGATCGCGCAATTCGTCGACGCAGGAAATGATTTTCATGGGGAGGTCCTCGGAGTGATTTAAGCGGGGGAGTAGGCCAGGCGCACGTAGATCGGCGCGAAGGGTTCGGCCTGGGTAATCTCGATCAGGGTTTCCTTGGCCAGTTCGAGCATGGCCACAAAGTGCACCACCACGATGGGCACGCCGCCCAGGCCCTGGAACAGGTCGGCAAATTCGACAAAGCGCGCCGATTGCAGCTGGCGCAGGATCGATGTCATGTGTTCTCGCACCGACAATTCCTGGCGGCTGATGCGGTGGTGCTGGGTCAGCTTGGCGCGCTTGAGCACGTCCAGGAAGGCGCGCTGCAAATCGTCCACTTCGCATTCGGGCCAGGTGGGGACATTGCTCTGCTCGATGAACAGCTGGGTGCGCGTGAAGTCGCGGTCCAGCTGCGGTATGGCATTCAAGTCGTAGGCGGCCAGCTTGATCTGCTCGTATTCGAGCAGGCGGCGTACCAGTTCGGCGCGCGGGTCGCCCGTTTCATCGTCGTCGTTCTTGCGCTGCGGCAGCAGCATGCGCGACTTGATTTCGATGAGCATGGCCGCCATCAGCAAATACTCGGCGGCCAGTTCCAGGTTGTGCAGGCGGATCTGGTCGACATACTTCAGGTACTGCAGGGTCACCTGCGCCATCGGGATGTCGAGGATGTTGAAGTTTTGCTTGCGGATCAGGTAGAGCAGCAGGTCGAGCGGACCTTCGAACGCGTCCAGGAAGATTTCCAGCGCGTCCGGCGGGATGTACAGGTCGTTGGGCATGCGCAGCAACGGCTCGCCGTACAGGCGGGCGATGGCGGCGTCGGGCGCGGCCGCGGCCGGCTCGGGCGCCGCGCCGGTATCGGGACCGGCCTCGACCTCGGCGAGGAGTTCTGTCGCCGCCTCATCTGGCAACATGGTCTCGCCTTGAGGAATCAGAGCTTGTTCTGGTACACGTAGGCTTGCTGCCTGACGCGCGATGCGGCCGCCGTGTCCTGTTCGGCGAGCGTGGTCGGGGCCTTGTCCCACAGCAGGGCGCGGCCGGCGCGCTGGCCTTCCTCGATGCCAGGGTTCTTGGCCTTGAGTTCGGCGATGAACTTGGTGTGCTCGGATTCGTACATGGAATGCTGATTGGAGAATTTCATAATGTGCAATAGTGTGGCGAACAGGCTATTTTACCGCGTGCGCTCGCCTGGCGGGAAATTCGGCCCCCGCAGGGGCCGTCGCGATTAGTCGGGGTGCAGCTGGTTCAGCTTGCGGGCGATGATGTCGTGGTTCAGCCACAGCACCGGACCGATTTCTTCGGCCGCGCCGTGGAACATCAGCGGGCCGGCGCTTTCCAGCACCAGCGCGCTCAGGTGGTCGGTGATCAGCGCCTTGCGGTCGGTATGGAGCTTGGTGATCTCTTCCGAGGTGCCGATCATGACGTCCGCCAGGGCAGGCGTATTGTCCATCGGCCAGGCCTTGAAGTTGCGGAAGGTGGCGCTGGTGGCGTCGTTGTTGTAGCTTTCGATCATGTCGATGATGGTTTGCAGGGCGACGCCTTCGCCCAGCAGGGCCTGGCAAGCGTCCCATTGCTGCCGGGCCCAGGCGCCGCCGCCTTCGCGCTTGAGCGCGGAGAGCAGCGGGAACAGCGACAGTTCGACGCCGACGAAAATGTCCGACGAATTGGTGCGGATTTCCGGGCAGTTGAACACGGTGGCCTTGATGCCTTGCGACCAGGCGCCGGCAGCCACGTTTTCCAGGCGCATCTTGGCGTAGCCCTGGGTGTAATTGGTATAGGTTTGCCACTGGTACTGGCCGTCGATCAGGATTTCCGTGCCGTGGTAGCCGTAGGCCGTGTAGCGCGCGCTGCCGCCGGTGGCTGTCACGCGCGCGCGGATGGCCGCGCTGGCCGTGATCAGGTGGGCCAGGGTGTTGGCGGTGACTTCGTCGAAGTTCATCAGGATCAGCTTGCCCAGGTCGCTGTCGAGCAGGGCGCGCGAGGACATGAAGCGTTCGCCGCGGCCCTTGTAGATGCGGTTGGCGATGGCCAGGAAGGCCTTGATCTTCGGAATGCCGCCGGCCATGGTGTGGGCGAAGAAGACGTTGCTGCCATCAGGAATGTGCTTGTCGATTTCGGCCATGGCCAGCGCGGCCGAACCGGTGAAACGCTGCACGCCGGCCTGGCGGCATGCTTCGATCTTGTCCCAGTCCAGCTTGTCTTCCTGCCAGCTCTTGAGGGTGATCCCGGACAGCATCTCGGTCGGGTTTTGCTCGCCTTCCGGCGCGTCGAGGTCGAAACCGGCCATCAGCGGCACATTGATGATGGTGCCGCCCAGCTTTTCTTCCGCTTCGGCCAGTTCTTCCGCGTTCAGGGGACGCAGCGCATTGTTTTCGTCGCGGCGGCCGACGGTGATGCCGACGATGGTCATGCCGGCCTTGCGCGCTTCGTCGATCAGGCCGTTCACATAGCCGCGTCCGAACAGTTCGCCGAACAGGACGAAGACATCGCCCTTGCGAAACAGATTGGTTTGCGGGATGTGCCTCAGGGAAGTCAATTCGGTCATAAGATTTACCACTCAAAAAGGTAGGGGATCGGGTCGGGCCCGTGTTCTTGTTGTGCGTCTCGGGATCATTGTGTGATCAAACGCGCCATTATAGCGCCCCGCGTCAGTCGCGCATGATGCGGCGCATCACCAGCGGCGGCGGCTCGGCCGGATTGGCGTGCGAGTATTCCAGTTCCTCGGCCAGGTCGAACTCGTAGGCGGCATACAGGTCCAGCAGGCGCGGCCGGTCGCTGCGCACGCCCAGCCGCAACTCGCCCACGCCGCTGGCCTGGGCATGGTGGATCACGGCTTCCAGCAAGTGCTGGGAAATATTGGCGCCGCGCTGGGCCGGCAGCACGCCCATGCGCAGGATTTCCCAGACGTCGTCATCGGTATCGTGGGGCGCCCAGCGCACCGAGCCGACCGCCACATCGTCCAGCATCAGGATGAAGCCGCCGCCGCGGCGCAAGTCTTCCAGCACGCGCACCGCCGTTTCGCGGTGCCCGCTGGAACTCACTGCAACCTTGCCGGCCCACGCAGCGCGCGTGAGGTCGGCAATCAGTTGCGCATCGTCATTCGTCGCCTCGCGAACCACGATCTTCATGGGCCTGCCTTAGCGGATGCGCATGCCAGGCTTGGCGCCCGGCCATGGTTCCAGCACGTAGAGGCCCGGATCGGCTTTTTCGTCGGCGGCCGAGGCGCACAGGACCATGCCTTCGGAGACGCCGAACTTGCCCATCTTGCGCGGGGCCAGGTTGGCCACCAGCACGGTCAGCTTGCCGACCAGCTGCTCCGGCGTGTAGGCCGACTTGATGCCGGAGAAGACATTGCGCAAGCGGCCTTCGCCCACGTCCAGCGTCAGGCGCAGCAGCTTGTCGGATCCGTCCACCGCTTCGCAATTGACGATGTGGGCGATGCGCAAGTCGATCTTGCTGAAGTCGTCGATCTTGATTTCGGGCGCGAGTTCTTCGATGCCCGTGGCGGCGGCCGGCGCTTCCGGCGCGGCAACGGCGACCGGCTTGTCGAACAGGTCTTCCACCATCTTGGCGTCGACCCGGGTCATCAGGTGGCTGTAGGCGCCGATGGTGCGGCCCAGCATCGATGCGTGGACGGCGTCGCCGTTCGTGTCGACCCAGCTGAGGCGGGTATCGCCCAGCATCCCGGCCACGTTGGCGGCCACCTGCGGCAGCACCGGCGACAGCAAAATGGTCAGCTGGCGGAACAGGATCAGGGCCGTGGTGCACACGTCGTGCAACTCGGCATTTTTCTCCGCATCCTTGGCCAGGATCCATGGCTTGTTTTCATCGACATACTGGTTGGTGATGTCGGCGATCTCCATGATTTCGCGCAGCGCCTTGCCGAATTCGCGGCTTTCGAAATTGGCGGCGATGCTGGCCTGGCGTTCCTTGCCGTCCACCGTCAGCGCGCGAGCGATCCATTCCCGCGCCTTCGGCGACAGGGTGGAGGCCAGCTTGCCGTCGAATTTCTTGGCGATGAAACCGGCGCAGCGGCTGGCGATATTGACGTACTTGCCGATCAGGTCGCTGTTGACGCGGGCCACGAAGTCGTCGCCGTTGAAATCGAGATCTTCGACTTTCGAATTGAGCTTGAAGGCTATGTAATAGCGCAGCCATTCCGGATTCATCTTCAGGTCCAGGTAGCGCAGCGGCGAAATGCCGGTGCCGCGCGACTTCGACATTTTTTCATTGTTCACGGTCAGGTGGCCGTGCACATTGACCTTGAGCTTGTCGATGATCGGGTGCTGGGCGAAATTGAGCATCGCCGGCCAGAACAGCAGGTGGAAGGAGACGATGTCCTTGCCGATGAAGTGCACCTGCTCGGTGGCGGGGTCCTTGAGCAGGGCGTCGAAATCGATGTCCTTATTGCTGCAATAGTTTTTCAGCGAAGCCAGGTAGCCGACCGGCGCGTCCAGCCACACATAGAAGAACTTGCCCGGCGCATCGGGAATCGGGATGCCGAAGTAGGGCGCATCGCGCGAAATATCCCAGTCGGCCAGTTTTTCGCCGGCTTCGCCCAGCCATTCGGACACCTTGTTGACCATTTCCGACTGCAAGCGGCCCGGCGTGTTCAGCCATTCCTTGAGGAAGCTGAAGCAGCGCGGGTCGGACAGGGCGAAGAAATACTGTTCCGACGGCTTCAAAATGGGCGTGGAACCGGTAAATACCGAGAACGGGTTCACCAGTTCGGTCGGCTGGTAGGCCGCGCCGCACACTTCGCAATTGTCGCCGTACTGGTCCTTGGCCCCGCATTTCGGGCATTCGCCCTTGATGTTGCGGTCGGCCAGGAACATGCCCTTGACCGGGTCGAAGAAGCGGTCCACGGTCTTGGTGACGATCAGGCCGGCATCGCGCAGCTTGCGGTAGATGCCCTGGGACAGGTCCACATTTTCCGGGGAATCGGTCGAATACCAGTTATCGAAGGCGATATGGAAGCCGTCCAGGTACTGCTGGCGGCCGGCCGCGATCTTGGCCACGAATTCCTGGGGCGTGATGCCTTCTTTTTCGGCAGCGATCATGATCGGCGTGCCATGGGTGTCGTCCGCGCACACGAAATGCACCTCGCTATCCTGCATTCGCTGAAAACGTACCCAGATATCGGCCTGGATGTACTCCATCATGTGGCCGATGTGGAAGGCTGCGTTAGCGTAGGGCAGGGCGGTGGTGACGAACAGCTTGCGGGTCATGGTCGGAGAGCACTTATCTGAAAATGAAGTTAAGCATTTTACCAGTTTGCGCTAAACTTCCGGGTTCACATACGGAGATTTCAATGAGCATCACAGTAGAAGACGTCAAGGCGGCGCTGGCGGCGGTCATCGACCCGAACACCGAGAAAGACTTCGTTTCTTCCAAGTCCATCAAGAATATCAAGGTCGAGGGCGGCGCGATTGCCCTCGACGTGGAGCTGGGCTACCCGGCCAGGAGCCAGTTCGGTGCCATCCGCGCCCTGGTCGAGGGCGCCCTGCAGGGCTTGCCCGGCGCCGGCACGGTCAGCGTCAAGGTGTATTCGAAGATCATATCGCACACGGTGCAGCGCGGCCTGAAGATCATGCCGAACGTGAAGAATATCATTGCCGTCGCTTCCGGCAAGGGTGGCGTGGGCAAGTCGACCACGGCCGTGAACCTGGCCCTGGCCCTGGCCGCCGAAGGCGCCAGCGTGGGCGTGCTCGATGCCGACATCTATGGCCCTTCGCAGCCGATGATGCTGGGCATCAGCGGTCGCCCTGAAACCACCGACGGCAAGACCATGGAGCCCCTGGAAAACCACGGCCTGCAAGTGTCGTCGATCGGCTTCATGATCGATCCGGACGAGCCCATGGTGTGGCGCGGCCCGATGGTGACCCAGGCCTTGCAGCAATTGCTCGAACAAACCAACTGGCGCGAACTCGATTACCTGATCGTCGACATGCCGCCAGGCACCGGCGACATCCAGCTGACGCTGTCGCAGAAAGTGCCCGTCACCGGCGCCGTGATCGTGACCACGCCGCAGGACATCGCCTTGCTGGACGCGCGCAAGGGCTTGAAAATGTTCGAGAAAGTCGGCATTCCCATTCTCGGCGTGGTGGAAAACATGAGCACCCACATTTGCTCGAACTGCGGCCACAATGAGGCGATCTTCGGCCATGGCGGCGGCGCGAAAATGTGCGCCGACTTCGGCGTGGAATTCCTGGGCGCCTTGCCCCTGACCATGGCCATCCGCGAACAGACCGATTCGGGCAAGCCGACCGTGGTGGCCGATCCGGACGGCCCGGTGGCGCAGATCTACAAGGATATCGCGCGCAAGGTGGCCATCAAGATCGCGGAAAAGGCGAAGGACATGAGCAGCAAGTTTCCCAGCATCGTCATCAAGAACGACTAGCATGGCGCTGGCCGCGGGCATCCTGGCGGCGCTGCTCTTGCCGGGCACGTCCGCGGCCGCCGTGCTGGCGGTCGGTCCCGGCAAATTCCACGCCACGCCCTGCAGCGCGTTTGCCGCCGCCGGCAGCGGCGATACGATAGAGATCGCCGCCGGCACCTACCGCGGCGACGTGTGCGCCATCCATGCGCACAAGCTGCTTATTCGCGGCGTCAACGGCCGCCCGATCATCGATGCCGCCGGCCGCCACGCCATGGGCAAGGGCACCTGGGTGGTGCTGGGCCACAATATCACCATCGAGAATGTCGAAATGCTGGGGGCGAAAGTGCCCGACCGGAATGGCGCGGCGCTGCGCCTGGAAGGCACGGGCTTCACCCTGCGCGGCAGCTATCTGCATGACAATGAGAATGGCATCCTGGGCGGGGCGAATGCGGCCAGCGATATCCTGATCGAAACGAGCGAATTCAGCCGCAACGGCTTTGGCACCGGGCAGACCCACAATGTGTATATCGGCACGGTCCGCAGCCTGGTGTTTCGCTACAACTACACGCATGATGCCCACGTCGGGCACAACCTGAAGTCGCGCGCGCAGTCCAACCAGATCCTGTACAACCGCTTTTCGGGCACCGGCCTCGGCCAGCCCAGCTACGAGATCGACTTGCCGAATGCGGGCCTGTCCCGGGTGAGCGGCAATGTGATCCGGCAGCCGGCGGCCAACCAGAATGCGACCTGCTGTCGTACGGGGCCGAAGGGGCCAGCAATGCCAGCGACCAGCTGTGCGTGAGCGACAACGCCTTCATCAACGATGACCCGGTGCGCGGCACCTTTATCCAGCTCGCGCCATCGGTGGCCACGCCGGCATTCGTGCAGAACAATGTGTTCGTGGGAAAAGGCGGCATCAGCGGCCGGGTCGTCACGCTGCGCCCGCCAGCGTGCGCGCCATGAAAAATGCCGCCTGAAAAGGCGGCATCGAGGCGGTGATGGGAAAGAGTTCCCCCGGCAATGTCGGCTCAGGCGCGTCCCAGCCAGTAGTTTTGCGCTTTTTCAAATACCGCGGCGCCGATGCGCGCGCCCAGCGCCCTTCCGGCCTGGTCGGCATTGTCGAAATGGATGCCGGCATAGATGCGCGAGGCGCCCGCTTCGCAGGCGGCGTAGCTGAAGGTTTCCCATGACAGCACGGTGGGCGCGGCCGGCAGCCCGGGGTCGACCAGCAGCGAGCGCGGGGCAATGCTCACGCCGTGACGGAAGGTGTCGCTGCCGGTGAAGCGCTTGAGCACTTCGGCCGATGCCGCGCTGAAGGTGCTGTGCCCGGACACATGGTCCGGGATGGGGGGCTGCGGAAAAGTAGTCGGGTGGAAGGTGGTCCAGGTGTTGCCCGGAATCGGGTGCAGGGCGGCGGTCGGGCCGTCCAGGCCGAAGCCGCTGAGGGTCTGGTCGTGCATCAGGTAGCGGATGGCGGTGATCGGGCGCACCGAATCGTAGGCGCGCTTGGCATCCCAGGCCGCGATGCCGGCGTCGTGCACGGCATTGGACAGGGCGAAGAAGAGCCTGATATCGGCATCCTCGTCATGGCCGTCGCGCGCCGACACGAACTGGGCGAACTGGCACCACAGGCTGGGCGGCACTTCGCCGGCAGTGCCGCCGGCCCAGAAATCGGCCATGACTTTCTGGGTTTCCGTCAGACTGGCCTGGGTGTCGGCCACATGCCTGGCCTGGTCGATGAATTCCTGGCTGCCGAAGGCCGCCGGCGGCGGCGGGCGGAACTGGGCGCCGCTGGTCAGCGCGAACGGGCGCAACTGGCCCCACCAGGCAGCCAGGAAGGCGGGCGTGCGCAGCACGCCTGCGGCGTCCGGATAGCTCAGCGGCTGCCAGCGCCCGGGGTCGGCGATGGCGCTGCGCGGCGTCGGCTGGGCCACGACCATGGGCTGGTGGACGGGGACATAGCCGGAATAGTCGGCGAAGGGCAAGCCCGAGGGCGTCAGGTCGCCGAGCTGGTTCGATCCATCGTGATGGGCGAAGCTGATGAAGGTGCGCGCGGCCAGGGTGCCGATGCCGGCCGGCGAGAAACCGTCCGGCACTGCCTCGGCCGGCTTGTAGCCGAGCGCGGCCATCTGGGCATCGAAGGCGGCTTTCTGGGTGGGGAACTGGTCGAGCAGGGCCGTGTAGGCGGCATAGCTGAAGGCCCGCGTCTTGTTGGCGATGGCGTGGTCGACGGCCGGGCGGCGCAGCGTGGCGCCGGTGCGGGTGGACAGGGCGCGCAGCTCGTACGCGGTCCAGGCATCGTACATGGCCGTGTGCACCACGGCCAGCGCGCGCGCCGCCATCGGCGGGCCCGTCCGCGTCGCGCGGATGGCCGCCAGGGCGGCATTGTTCCATGCGAGCACGACCTTGCTGCGCACGGGGTTGGGTGTGGGGGTAACACCGGCGTCGGCGGCCGGTGCGCCACCTCCGCCGCCGCATGCTGCCAGGGTGCTGCCGACAGCCAGGCCGGTGCCAAGTTTGAGGAAAAGTCGCCGTTCCATATTATTCTCGATCTATCTGGAGGTCGCTTCCGTCCGGGAAGCTCGCGGTGTTGCTGTTCCAGTATCGGGACCGGGGAACGCCGAAGTGTTGACGCGGCTCATGCGGAAAAATCGGGCCAGCGGGAACTTTGCGCAGGCGCAGCGGTCGTTCTATAGAGCATTGCTGGAGGGATCCGCGGTCCGGGCGCCGGCGCGGTAAAATAGCGCCTTTCCCTTTTCACACGCGGCAATCCCGCGAGCCCATGCCATGACCGTCGTCCGCACCCGTTTCTCTCCCAGTCCTACCGGCTACCTTCACCTTGGCGGCGCCCGCACTGCGCTCTACAGCTGGGCATTCGCGCGCCACTTCGGCGGCACCTTCATCTTGCGCATCGAAGACACCGACGTCGAGCGTTCGACCCCGGAAGCGGTGCAAGCCATTATTGAAGGCATGCAATGGCTGGGCCTGGGCCATGACGAAGGTCCTTTCTACCAGATGCAGCGCATGGACCGCTACCGCGAAGTGGTGGGCCAGATGCTGGCGTCCGGCACCGCTTACCTGTGCTACAGCTCGCCGGACGAAGTACAAGCCATGCGCGACCGCTTTACCGAAGCCGGCGAAAAGCCGCGCTACGACGGCACCTGGCGCCCGGAAGCGGGCAAGACCCTGCCGCCGGTGCCGGACGGGCGCAAGCCGGTGGTGCGCTTCAAGAATCCGGAGGGTGGCGAAGTGACCTGGGACGACGTGGTCAAGGGACCGATCACGATCGCCAACAAGGAACTCGATGACCTGGTCATCGCGCGCCCCGACGGCACCCCGACCTATAACTTCTGCGTGGCGGTCGACGACTGGGACATGCAGATCACCCACGTGCTGCGTGGCGACGACCATGTCAACAACACGCCGCGCCAGATCAATATCCTCAACGCGATCGGTGCGCCGCTGCCGTTCTACGGCCACCTGCCGATGATCCTGGGCCCCGACGGCCAGAAGCTGTCGAAGCGCCATGGCGCCGTCAGCGTGATGAATTACCCGGACGAAGGCTATTTGCCGGAAGCCATGCTCAATTACCTGGCGCGCCTGGGCTGGAGCCACGGCGACGATGAAATCTTTTCGATGGAGCAGTTCTGCGCCTGGTTCAATGTCGACCACCTGACCAAATCGGCCGCGCAATTCAATTTCGAGAAGCTTGCGTGGTTGAATAACCACTATATCAAGCTGGCCGACAATGCCCGCCTGGCCGGCCTGGCCCGTGCGCGCATGACGGAGCAGGGCGCGCAATTCGACGGCGCGCCCGACCTGGCGGCAGCGCTGGGCCTGATGAAGGAGCGCGCCAACACCATCAATGAACTGGCCGATTCGGCCATGCTGTTCTTCCGCACGCCGCAGCCCGACGCCGCCCTGGTGGCCCAGCACGTGACCGACGCCATCAAGCCGGCACTGGCGCTGTTTGCCGAACGCTGCGCCACGGTGGACTGGAACAAGGAAGCGATCGCCGCCATGATCAAGGAAGTGCTGGCGGCAAACGGCCTGAAAATGCCGCAGATCGCCATGCCTTTGCGCCTGGCCCTGACCGGCCAGCTGCAGACGCCGGCGATCGATGCCGTCATTACCCTGTTCGGCCGCGACGCGGTTTTGGGCCGTGTGAAAAAGTTTCTGTAACTTTTTCTTGTTTTAGCCTTTGCAGAATGGAAGAGCCTAGAGTATAATTTTGCTTCTTCACCGGACGGGGGTATAGCTCAGCTGGGAGAGCGCTTGCATGGCATGCAAGAGGTCAGCGGTTCGATCCCGCTTACCTCCACCACGTTGAAGAGAAGTTGCTTGTAGATTTAAAGCAGCAAGAGCAGTACTGTTTTTCCGGGTCCCCATCGTCTAGAGGCCTAGGACATCACCCTTTCACGGTGAGTACAGGGGTTCGAATCCCCTTGGGGACGCCAAGATTTTGCAAGTGCAGTTTAGTACCACTAAACGCCCTGACTCGTCAGGGTTTTTTATTGGTGCGGTAGTACAGGTCAGGATGTACAATTCATCCAGGACAGATTTCTGTCCCCATCGTCTAGAGGCCTAGGACATCACCCTTTCACGGTGAGTACAGGGGTTCGAATCCCCTTGGGGACGCCAGTTGATGCAAAAAGCCGCCTTGTGCGGCTTTTTGCATTATTGGCCCTACCAGCCGATGCGGCCCAGGCCCGGCACACCCATGCCGAAAGGCATCTGGCGCAGCAGCATCTGCTGGTGGATGGGCAGCATGCCGCCCAGCCCGCCCGCCAGCCCGCCAGCCATCCCGCCAAAATTGCCCAGGCCGCCTATGGCGCCGCCCAGGCCCGCCTCGCCCTGGCCCAGCATGCTGCCCATGGCTTGCGCCACCATGCCGGGCTGCAGGCCGACCGCCACCACGGCGTCGGGCAAGCCCAGGCCGATGTGGCCCGGGTCGCCCAGGCTGACCCGGCGCGCGCTGGCGCGGATCACCTGGAACAGGCGTTCCACCCGTTCGGCACTGCGCAGGCGGAACATGGACTGGAATTCCGGATGGTGCGCCAGCACCAGCGCCGCCAGGCCCGTGATGTGGGGCGCCGCCATGGAGGTGCCATCCCAGGCCGCGTAATTATTCGGCGGCACGGCCGAGGCGATGGCCACGCCGGGGCCGCACACGCCGATCTGCGGCCCGTAGCAACTGAAGCTGGCGCTGAAATAGCCGTTCGCATCGACGTTCTGGGTCAGCGTTTGCGCGTGGTAGCTGTCGGGCGGGAATTCGTCGAGCTTGCCGATGGCCGCCACCGCCAGCACATGGGGCGACGAGGCGGGATATTGCACCGGCCCGCCCGAGTTGCCGGCCGCGACGATGCAGGCGATGCCGGCCCGCTTGGCGCGCATGATCTGCTGCTCCAGCGCTTCCGACGGTTCGGCCCCGCCCAGGCTCAGGTTGACGACGTCGATCTGCTTTTCGATGCAGTATTCGAGCGCGTCGATCAGCTGGCTGACCTGGCCGCCCGGGAACAGCTTGCAGGCGTGCAGTTCGGCGTCGGGCGCGAAGCCGCGGATGCCGGAAGCGAGGTCGGCGCCGCCAATGACGCCGGCGCAGTGGGTGCCATGGCCCAGGGTGTCCTCGTTCCAGGTGGTGGGCGAGGTTTTCTTGTTCACGATGTCGAAGCCGGCCCGCACCCGGTTCAGGCTGTCGTGGCTGGTGGCCAGGCCCGAATCGATGACGGCGATCTTGATGCCCTGGCCGCGGTAGGTTTGCGGCAGCTGGTCCATGCGCATGGCTTTCTGGCCCCAGCCCACGGTTTTCTGGCGCGGGAAGCCGGCCAGCGTGGGCCAGTCGGCCAGGGCGCGCAGCGTGACCATGTTCGGCCCGTCTGGGTTGATGTCGGGATCGCGCTGGTAAAAGCTCCAGTGGTCGGCGCGCGGCTTGACATACAGGCTGCGGATCGAGCTGGCCGTTTCGCCGAACAGCTGCAGTGTGACGCTGCCGCTGGCATCGGTGGACGCGGTGGCCGGCAGCATGCTGCCGAACAGCGACACTTCGCAGTCGGGAACCGGGTTGCCATCCTTGCCGACCACGGTGATGGTGGCCGTGAAGGCGGGGCCGCTGGTGGGAATGACATTGGTGACGAAGTGCGGCTGCAGCTGGGTGTCCATGAGGCCCAGGTACTGGTCGCGTTCGACCACCAGCCGGCCCTGGGCTTGCTGGTGCAGCATGCCGGCCTTCTGGTCGCTCATGCGCGCCACCAGCACGCCCTGGCCGCCGCCCATGCCGTCGGCCAGCGCGCCCACGGCGTTCTTCTGGCCCACGGTATCGACGATTTCAATGTCGGGGCTGGCGCGCAGCGCCTGTTCGACACTGGCCAGCGACAGCGGCGAGAAGCCGAGTGGCGTCATGCCGTCGTGCACGCGCGGTGCGATGACGAACTGCTTCTTGCGTTCGCCGACCGTGCGGTTGCCGGACGTTGCGGCAGCGGGCGCGCCGCCCGCGGCCGGGCCTTCGTCGGCCGCCGGACCGAGGCCGGCGCCGGCTTGCGGGCGGTTGTCATTGGGGCCGCGGCCCGGGCCGCGGCGTTCGTCGGCATTGTCTTGCGAACCGGCTGGTCCGCCATCGGGATTCTTAGGCATTTGCTTTCCTTTCCGAGCGATCCGTGGCGTCCGTGCCGGGGAAGAGCGACAGCGGACGGTCCCGTTCGATCATGAGATGAGGTGAGTTGTGGAAGCGCTGTTCGAATGCCGGCGCCATGTCCTGCGCGACGGCGACGACGGCCGTGTGCGGATGTCCCGGGGGACCGATGACGTCGACCAGTTCCAGCGCCGGATCGAGCTTGATTGATGCGATAAAGTCGTCCAGCGCGCTGCCTTCGGCACGCGCGCGGACGATGTAGCGGGTAGGCGCCATGTATGGCTCTCCTTCGGTGTGGGCAGCTCCCGCCAACAGGCGGGAGCGTGTGCGCCTGATCGGTCAGGCTGGCTTAATGCAGCGTTGGCTGCTGTGCGTACTGCATGCCTTGCGCGGGGTAGTAGCTATTGGCCTGTCCCAGCTGGGCCTGTTGTTGTGCAAGCTGGGCTTGCTGGGCATAGGCTTGCGCAATGGGGTCGGCACCGAAGGGCAGCATGCGGCCGATCTGGCCGGCCACGTTGCCGATGCTGCTGCCCAGTCCCGAATTGCCGAACAGGCCGCCGATGGCGCCGCCCAGCGGCTGGCCGACCTGGCCGATCAGGTTGCCGAACCAGCCCTGGGGGGCCAGTTGCTGCTGCTGTTGCTGCTGCTGGGCGATCATTTGCGCCAGCTGGGCATATTGCTGTTGCTGTTGCTGCAGTTGCTGTTGCAGCTGGGCGATTTGCTGGAACAGCTGCTGCTGCTGCTGCGCCACATGGGGCGGCACGATGCCGGTATTGACGTCGGCGCCGAAGGGCAGCAGTTTGCCCAGTTGGCCGGCCACGCCGCCGATGGTGCTGCCGATGCCCGAATTGCCGAAGATGCCGCCGATGGCGCCGCCCAGCGGACGGCCGACCGTGCTGATGATGTTGCCCAGCCAGCCTTGCGGATTGAGCTGCTGCGCCAGCTGCGCTTGCTGCAATTGCTGCAGCTGCTGTTGCTGGATTTGCTGCTGCAGCATTTGCTGTTGCTGCGCCTGCTGCACGGGATCGGCCGCGAAAGGCAGCAGCGAACCGCCGATGCCGCCGGCGACTTGCCCGATCGTGTTGCCCAGCTGGGAATTGCCCAGCAGGCCACCGATGCCACGTCCGATCAGTCCGCCCAGCGGGGCGCCGAACATGCCGCCCAGGAAGCCTTGCGGGACGAATTGCTGTTCACCAAATCCATAGCCTGCATTTTGAAACTCATTCATGACTCTCTCCTTTATTGTTGCTGTTACGGCGAGTAGTGATGTACCTGCGCAGCCCTTCAAACAAAGTGGCGGGACAGGCACGCGGAACCAGCACGTGGTCGAGGCGCTGTGACATGGCGTTGCACGTCGGAACGGCCCCCGTACTGGTAGCATTTGGACAGGCGGCCCAGGATTAAAGTTTTGATATTTAGGGTGTCATTTCGTGCGTAAGTAACGGTTGTTTGCCGCACGGGATCGGCTATCATGCCGAACCATGTCCTTCAATCACACGCACACCAGCCTGGCCTTGTTCTGCAAGGTGGTCGACAACTATGGCGATATCGGCATCTGCTGGCGCCTGGCGCGCCAATGGCATCACGAGCACGGCATCGCCGTCACCCTGTGGGTCGACGACCTGGCCAGCTTCCGCCGCCTCTGCCCGCAGGTCGATGCCGGCGCCGCCCTGCAATGCGTCGACGGCGTCACGGTGCGCCACTGGCGCGGCCAGGACGGCGTGTTCGCGCCGCAAGACATCGCCGACATCGTCATCGAATTTTTCGCCGTCGATATCCCGCCCGGCTATATCGACGCGATGGCCCGTTGCGCCGTCGCCCCGGTGTGGCTGAACCTGGAAGGCTTGACGGCCGAGGAATGGGTCGAGGGCTGCCACACGCTGCCGTCGCGCCATCCGCGCCTGCCGCTGACCAAGCATTTCTTTTTCCCCGGCTTCACCGCGAAGACGGGCGGCTTGCTGCGCGAAGCGGACCTGGAACAGCAGCGCGGCCAGTTCGCGCCCGCGCCCTTCCTCGCGCGGCTGGGCCTGGCGCCGGCCGAGCAGCGGGCGCTGAAGGTATCGCTGTTCTGCTATCCGCACGCTCCGGTGGCGGCCCTGTTCAAGGCTTGGGAAGAGGGCGCGCAGGCGGTGGCCTGCCTGGTGCCGGAAGGGGTGGCCGCCGACGCCGTCGCCGCCTTCCTCGACGGCGCGCCCGGCGTGCGCACGCGCGGCGCGCTCACCGTGCGCGTGCTGCCTTTCCTGCCCCAGCCCGACTACGACCGCCTGCTGTGGGCTTGCGACCTGAACTGCGTGCGCGGGGAAGATTCCTTCGTGCGCGCCCAGTGGGCCGGCCAACCCTTCATCTGGCATATCTATCACCAGGATGAAGACCTGCACCACAAGAAGCTGCGCGCCTTCCTGCAGCGCTATGCCGGCGGCCTGGACAGCCTGGCCGACGCCTCCCTGTGCTGGAACGGCGTGCCCGGCGTGGCGCCGGACTGGCCGGCGCTGTGGGCGGCCTTGCTGCGCGCCATGCCGGCCATCGCCGCACGGGGCGCGCAGTGGCAGCGCGAAATGCAGGCCAACGGTGATCTGGCTGGCAACGTGCTGAAGTTTGCTGCCGCGCTAAGGCTGCCGGGAGGGAAAACTCAGGTATAATGCGCGGTTAATTATTGACGTATCTTTTTCGATCAAACCTGAGCTTTCGGCGCTGATGGCCCTGACGCGACAGATGATTTTCATGCAACCCACTTTTTACGTACACTCTTTATGAAACCTGCAAAAGAAATTCGCGTTGGCAACATTATCATGGTTGACGCCAAGCCCTGGATCGTCCTGCGTTCCGACGTTAACGGTTCGAGCCGCACCGGCTTCACCTACAAATGGAAGCTGAAGAACCTGCTGACCAACAGCCCGATGGAAAACGTCTTCCGCGGCGACGACAAGTTCGACGTCGTTGTGCTCGACAAGAAGCCGGTCACCTATTCGTACTTCGCCGACCCGCTGTTCGTGTTCATGGACGCCGATTACAACCAGTATGAAATCGAAGAAGAGAACCTGGGCGAAGCGCTGAACTACCTGAAGGACGGCATGGAATGCGAAGCCGTTTTCTACAACGACAAGGCGATCTCGGTTGAACTGCCGACCACCATCGCGCGCAAGATCGCTTACTCGGAGCCTGCGGTCAAGGGCAACACTTCGGGCAACGTCCTGAAGGAAGCCAAGCTGGAAAACGCCATCGAAGCCCATGCACACACCGTGCAAGTGCCGCTGTTCGTGTCCACCGACGACGTCATCGAAATCGACACCCGTACCAACGAGTACAAGCGCGTCGTCCGCAACTAAGCGACCCTTTCATGAAAAAAGCACGCCGGTTTTGCCGCGCGTGCTTTTTTTTTCGCCTGCCGTCCGGGAAATTACGGCTTGCCGCCCTTTTTGGCGCGCGCAAATACCTTGCCCCACATCGGATGGCCATGCTCGCCCTGGGCCAGGTCGAAGGCCGGATCGAGCTTGAACGCCTTGTCGAACTGCTGCTTGCACAACGCCTGCTTGTTGGTCAGGCAGTAGCTGAAGGCGGTGTACTTCAGGGCCGCGAGCTGGGTCGCCTTGGCGCCATTGATCACCTCGGGCGCCGTCAGGCGCCGGATCGCATCCTTGAAGTCGCCGCGGTTGTACATGTCTATCCCTTCGCGCAAGGCCAGCTGCTCCGGGGTGGGGGGCGGCGGCACCGGCGCCACCGGGCCCGGCGTGGTCGTGGCGATGGTGCTGCTGGCGGCGGGCTTGCCGCCGGCCGGCGCAGCGGCGGCGCCAGCTTCGTGCGAATAGCTGCCGCCGTTGGGCGCGGCGCAGCCGGCGAGCAAGGCAAGCAAGAGGGAAATGGCGGGATAGGGTCGGTTCATGCCTGCGATCATAAATTATTTTTGCTTTGATGCAAAATCATGTTCAATCGTGCCGGACTTGTTCCTGGTGATGGTGACATCGACAGTATGGTCGGGGAAGCTGGGATTGACCACGCGGATCTTGTGTTTGCCGGCCTGGAGCACGAGCTTTTTCAGCGGCGGGCTCACGCCCGCTTCCTTGCCGTCCACGTACACCGTGCCCCAGGGCTTGATGGCCAGGCGGTAGTTCGCGGTCTCGGGCAGGACGGGTTTTTCTTCGGCCACCGGTGCCGGCGCCGGCGCCGGTTCATCGGGCAGGGCGGGAATCGTCGTGGCGGGCACTGGCGCGCTCGCAGTCACACTCACCGGTGCGCTGGCGGGCGCTTGCGCCAGCACCGGTTCGGGCGCGCTGGCGACGGGCGCGCTGGCCACCGGGGCCGGATCGGCCGCCGAGGCGTCGGGCAGGACCACCTGGCCCGGCGCCGGCATCAGCACGTCGGACGGCGTATCGAGCAGCCACTTGCCGCCGTAGCCAAGAATGGCGAGCACGCAGCCGGCGATGGCCAGGTTCGACATCCAGCGCGGCGCCAGCTTGTGGGCCGGGCCGGCTGCTGCTGCGGGGGGCTTGGCGGGCGCCGGCGCGGGCGGTGGCGGTATCTGGGTCACCAGGCGCGCCGCCTCGCTGGCGGGCGGCTGGGTGGTGTGGTTGGGGTCGGGCAGGCGGTCGAGCGTGGCGAAACGCTGCGTGGTCGACGCCGTGCGCAGGCGCGGCGAGTCCGACGGTGCGATGCCGAGCAGGGTGCGGAAGGCATCGATGGTCTGCGGCCGTTCGTTGGCCATCACGGCCAGGCCCTTGTCGATCGCGGCCAAAAATTCGGTACTGAAGCCCTCGACGCCCCGTTCGGCCAGCGGCGTCATCGGATCCTTGACCATGCGCGCGATGGACGTGGCGGGCGGTTCCTTGACGATGGCGAAGTACATCACGGCCGCCAGCGCATAGATGTCGGTGTAGGCGCCCTGTTCCAGCGAGGCGTCGCCGGCGTACTGTTCCACCGGGGCGTAGCCCGGTTTCAGGATCACGGTCAGGCCGCGCGTGCGGTCGCCGATGATCTGGCGCGCCGAACCGAAATCGAGCAGCACCGCGTCGCCGTTTTCCTGCACGATGATGTTATCCGGCGACACGTCGCGGTGCAGGATCTTCATCGTGTACAGCATCTCCAGCGCTTCCAGGATCTGCTTCATGATCTTGCGGCACCACGCTTCGGTCACCAGCTGCGGTTCGGTGGTGACGATATCCTTGATGGTGCGGCCTTCGTAGTACTGCATGGCCGTGTAGGCGGTCTGGTTGTGCTCCCAGAAGCGGTACACCTTGACCAGCGAAGGGTGGTCGAACTGGGCCAGGAAGCGGGCTTCGTTGATGAAGCTTTTCAGGCCGACATTGAAGGTTTCCTGGTGCCGCTCGGCGCGCACCTTGATGCTGTGGTCATCGCCGCGCGCGGCCAGCACACCCGGCATGTATTCCTTGATCGCGACGGTGCGCTGCAGCGAATGGTCGAACGCGACGTAGACGATGCCGAAGCCGCCTTCGCCGAGGATGCCGGTCACTTCGAAATCGGCCAGGCGGGTGCCGATGGGCAGGCAATTTTCCGAACCGGTGACGACAAATGCACTCATGCCGCTGCCTCCTTTACCCGGATGGCATAGGCCGAATAATTGTCGCGCACCTTGTCGGTGGCGGAAATGTTGATATCGGCGACCGCGCACATCGCGGTCAGCCACTGTTCGGTATTGGCCGATGCGGCCAGCAAGCGTTCCATGTCCGCTTCCAGCACCCATTCCCACAGGCCGTCGGTGCACATGAGCAGGGTGTCGCCCGGCAGCAGGCGCGTGGCGCCGGCCGACAGCTCGACCGGGGTGTCGCCTTCGGCGCCGATGGCCGCGGTCAGGATATTGCGCTGCGGATGGACGCGCAGCTCGTCCGGCTTGGCATAGCCGGCGTCGATCAGCTGCTGGGTGAGGCTGTGGTCCTTGCTCATGGCATGCAGGCGCGCGTTGCGGAACAGGTAGATGCGGCTGTCGCCCAGGTGGGCCCACAGCGCCTGGCCATGGGCCTGGTCAACCAGCAGCGAGGTGACGGTGGTGCTCATGTCGGCGTAGCGCGGCTCGGCCAGTTTCTCGGCCGCCACCGCGGCGATCGCGCAATTGGCGTAGCCGAGCAGGGCTTCGGCGCCGAAGGCCGGTTTCTGCTTGAAGCAGGCCAGTATCGATTCGACCACCACGCGCGAGGCGACTTCGCCGCCCGCATGGCCGCCGGCGCCGTCGGCCAGCACGAAGCAGGCCAGCGGCGACTTGAAGGCTTCGCCCACCGTGTCCTGGTTGGTGGCGCGCTTGCCGATCTCGCTGATCCGCGTCCACGTCAGGGCGATCGGCGCTCGCTCAGCCATTCACCCGGCCCGCGTTGCGATCGACTTCCTTTTCATAAGCGTCGAGGAAATCGGCGCCAAACAGCGTCTTGAACTGGTCCTGGGATTCGCCTGCCACCGACAGGTGCTGCTGGCAGTACAGGTCCCACAGCGCGGCCTTGCGGCGCAGCGGCAGCAGGTCCAGCACGGAAGAACGCAGGGCCGTGTCGATGCGTTCCGGGCGCAGGCGGCGGATCACCTTGTCCATGCTGGCGCGGGTGCCGGCGACCACGCCTTTCTGGTGGCCGCGCAGGTCGGTGTAGGCATCGTCGATCGACTCGAGCGGCTCCATAAAGCCGGGCATTTTCTTGCGCAGCATCTGGGTCAGCACGGTCTGGCTGTCCGGGAAGAACTTGAGCGGATTGTTATTGCGCAGCACGACCATGGTGACGTCGGCCTTGACTTCCTGCTTGACGAGCGAACGCAGCGCCAGCAGGTCGATGGTGCCCTGCAGCGTGCTGGTCATCAGCTTGCCCAGCAATTCCATCAGTTCGGGGGTGAGCGCGCCAATGGCGTCCGGAGAAATCCCGGCGCCCCGCAGGAAGGCCTGCTTCAATGCTTCATTGTCATCGGTTACGACTTCATTATTCATCAGCATGGGACCCCGAGGTTAGATCGTGTTTATCTACAGCAATAATGCCAGATTTACCGTGACTATGCACCTGTGGCGCGGTCCGAGCTGCAGCTTTGTCGGCTTTCCGTCCACACTGGTCGAACGGAGAGTATAGATGATGTAAACACGGCAATGTTGATTTTCAGGCTGTAATAAAGCGCATTTTGAAACTGCGCCCCTTGATGTTGCCAAAATCGGGTCCCAGGCGGTTGCCGGCGTTCAAGCGTTCGAAGGCCAGTTCGGCCACGTTGCGGTCGATCGCCACATAGGTCATGAACTCCGACACATTGATCTTGCCCACCTGTTCGCGGGTCAGGCCGGCGTCGCCGGTCAGCGCGCCCAGCAGGTCGCCGGGGCGCAGCTTGTCCTTCTTGCCGCCCATGATGACCAGGGTGACCATGGGCGCGGGCGCCGCTTCGCTGTCCTCGTCTTCCAGTTCCTTCATGTCGTGCCATTGCACCGGCGCGTTCTGGTATTCCTCGATCAGGCGCACCCATTTTTTTTCGTTGGGCGCGCACAGGGTCAGGGCCAGGCCCGATTCGCCGGCGCGGCCGGTGCGGCCCACGCGGTGGATGTGGACCTCGGTATCCTTCGATACGTCGGCATTGATGACCGCGCCCAGGTTGGCGATGTCCAGGCCGCGCGCGGCCACGTCGGTGGCCACCAGCACCGAGCAGCTGCGGTTCGAAAACAGCACCAGGATTTCGTCGCGTTCGCGCTGTTCCAGTTCGCCGTACAGGGCCAGCGCGGAGAAGCCCTGTTCCTGCAGTTCGGCCGCCAGTTCGCGGCAATGGACCTTGGTATTGCAAAAGGCCAGGGCCGACGCCGGCTTGAAATGCTTGAGCAGGCGGCCAACGGCGGCGTCGCGCTCGTCGAAGCCCACTTCATAGAAGCGCTGTTCGATCTGCTCGCCCGAATGCTGCGCCTCGACGATCACTTCGACCGGATTGTGCAGGAAGGCTTCGGTGGCCTGGCGGATATCGTCCGGGTAGGTGGCCGAGAACAGCAGGGTCTGGCGCCGCTTGGGGCAGGCGCTGACGATGCCGGCGATCTCGTCATAGAAACCCATGTCGGTCATGCGGTCCGCTTCGTCGAGCACCAGGGTTTGCACCTTGTCCAGGTTGATGGTGCCGCGCCCCAGGTGGTCGCGGATGCGGCCCGGGGTGCCCACCACGATGTGGGCGCCATGTTCGAGCGACGCGACCTGGGGCCGCATGGCGGTGCCGCCGGTGAGCGTGAGCACCTTGACGTTGCCCACGCCGCGCGCCAGGCGCCGCAATTCATTGGCCACCTGGTCGGCCAGTTCGCGCGTGGGGCACAGCACCAGTCCCTGCACCGCGAACCAGGTGGGATTGAGCTTGTGCAGGATGCCGATGCCGAAGGCCGCCGTCTTGCCGCTGCCGGTCTTGGCCTGCGCGATCAGGTCGCGCCCTTCGAGCACGTGCGGCAGGCTCTTGTCCTGGATGGTGGTCATGGCCTTGTAGCCGAGCGACTCCAGGTTGGCCAGGAAGGGTTCGGTCAGGGGCAGGGTGGTGAAGGCGATCGGATTCATGGTGGCAGCAGCTAAAAAGGGCAACGCGCCCAGTCTAACAGGCTCGTCAGGCGGCAGCCCAGATGGGCAGGCCGGTCAGGTCGGTATTGTCATCGCGCCGCCACACGGGCAGGCCGCTGGCGTCGGTGTCTTCCAGCAGGGCCAGCTGGTGCTGCGGAGCGATGCCGGTCTTGCGCTGGCGCGGCACGGTGGTCCGTTTCGCTTCCGAGGCGCTGTGGGTCAACGGGCCGGCGGGGCCGAAGCCCGGCAGGTCGAGCGTGGCATTATCTTTTTTGTCTCTCATCTACTACGCCGGAAAAACAAAAGCCCGGCTGCGAGAGTCGGGCTTGATGTTAGTTTGTTCGTGCCATTATTCTTGGTTGCGGGGACAGGATTTGAACCTGTGACCTTCGGGTTATGAGCCCGACGAGCTGCCAGACTGCTCCACCCCGCGTCTGAGGGGCATATTGTACAGCCGATCGGCCAAAACCGCAATGGCGATCAGTTCGCCGCCAGGCGCCACAGCGAGGTCAGTTCGGCCGAGCGGGCCGCATGCAGCGGATCGCTGGCATCGGCCGCGCGCGGGTGGGTGGGGCGCACGTCGTGGCGTTCGATCACTTTCAGGCCGGCGCCGGCGATCCAGGCCAGCAAGTCCGCGCGCGGGCGCAAGCCCAGGTGTTCGGCCAGGTCCGACAGGATCAGCCAGGCTTCGCCGCCAGGCGCCAGGTGGGCGCCGGCGCCGGCCAGGAAGCCGCGCAGCATGCGGCTGTCCGGATCGTAGATCGCATTCTCGATCGAGGAGCTGGGGCGGCCCGGCAGCCAGGGCGGATTGCACACGATCAGGTCGGCGCGGCGGTCGGGGAACAGGTCGGCCTGCATCAGCTCGATCTGGTCCAGGCCCAGGCGCTGCAGGTTTTCGCGCGCGCAGGACAGGGCACGCGGATCCATGTCGGTGGCCACGATGTGCGGCAGGCCGCGCTTTGCCAGCAAGGCCGCCAGCACGCCGGTGCCGGTGCCGATGTCTAAGGCGACTTTGGCGTGCGCCGGCAGCGGCGCATTGGCCACCAGGCCCAGGTACTCGCCGCGGATCGGCGAAAACACGCCGTAATGGGGATGGATGCGCTCTTCCAGGTCGGCGATCTCGACGCCGTTCTTGCGCCATTCGTGGGCGCCGATCACGCCCAGCAGTTCGCGCATCGAGGCCACGAAGGGCTCGTCGAAGCGGCCATAGGCTTCGTTGCAGGCGAGCTTGACGTCCGGCGCGCGGCGCAGCGGAATGCTGTAATCGAGGTCGAAGGGCAGCAGCAGCATGGCCAGGGTGCGGGCGCGCTGCGACTGGGCCTGGCGGTGCAGGTGGAACGCTTCGGCGGGCGACGCGGGTGCGCGCGGCGCCTTGGCCTTCTTGCCGCCCTTGCCGCGGGTATCGGCGCGCCGCGCCAGCGCCTGCAGCAGCTGGCGCGCATTCTGGAAGTCGCCGCGCCACAGCAGGGCCGTGCCTTCGCAGGCGAGGCGGTACGCCACATCGGCCGGGGTCTTGTCGTCGGCGATGATCACTTTCCTGGGGGCCGGCATGCCGCTCTCGGAGCGCCAGCGCGCGGAGTGCTCCTGGCCGCCCTCGGTCCAGTGGATGCGGGCGGGTGCTGCTGGGGGGGGAGTCAAAGGCATGAAATCAATCGAAACGGGTGGGCCGGGCGTGCCGATGGCGGCGCGGCAAAGGCGCCATTATACGATGTGGGTGAATCAGGCTTGCGCCAGTTCGCTCAGGGCCGGTGCGCTGGCGTACGCTTGCGCGGCCGACTTGGCGCGTTCGGTCGGCGTCGCTTGCGGATCGTCGGGTGCGGCGCGCGGGGCCAGCAGGGCGGCCCGGTCGACCAGGCGCAGCAGGCGCAAGGTCAGGTTGCCGTTTTCGCCGCTGTCGTTGCCCGACACGCCGCTGCGCAGCTCGCGGCCGAGCAGCTTGAACAGGTCGTTCAGGCTGCCCGGGAACTTGATCGCGGGCAGGGGCTTGCCGGTCAGTGCCAGCACATCGGGCGCGGGAACGCCGCCACCCTTGGGCGGGGCGCTGGTCTCGACAGCGCTCGCTTCGACGCTCGCTTCGTACTTGATCTCGATTTCGAAGTCGAACGTCTGGCCATCTTCGGTGATGATCTGGCCGGTGCCGATGAAGTTGGCGCTTTCCTGGTAGGAAAAGGCGGCGGCGCGGTTGGCGCCTTCGGTGCCGGCTGCGGCGCCAAAGTTCGCTTCCGTGTCCAGCGAGACGGCGCCGAAATCGATGCTGGCCCCCTTGGCGGCATCGCCGAACAGGCGGCGCGCGAAGGTGGTCAGCAGCTTCTGGGCCAGGTCGACCGTGGAATTGCCCAGTTCCCCGATACGGGCTTGCAAGCCCTGGCGGGAAATGCTGACCACGTCATCCTGCAGCGCGACCGGGTCGACCGTCGGCAGGCGGGCGGCGGTATTGCCGCTGGCCGATGCTGTCTGTACACCCGGCGCGCGTCCCGCTACCTGCCCGGAAGCGGGCAAGACGGGTGGAGCGAGCGGGCGTGCGCCCTGGGTGGAAAGCGAAGACATGGCCGTGATCGTACGTGTTCATGGGTAACATGACTGGTAACGGCAGCGAATTCGTTTACTTTAGATATTTCTTTGTACAAAAATCAATGATGGTGGGTCCAGCTGCCATCGGCCGAGTGCAGGAAGGACTCGACGGCATGCTTGTCGCCGGTGGCATAGCGGCGCGGTTCGCCGCAGGCGCACACGCCGGTATAGGGCTGGATATGCGAGCAGGCCGACACTTTCTGCAGGAAGACTTTGACCGGTTTCGTGCATTTTTCGCACTTGAAAGTAAGGATGCGTGCTGGTTTCGACATATATATAGGGGATGCGAGGAAGGGAAAGCGCGCATTTTATCACCCGTCCCCGAAACGGATTCCCCCGGCTCCCCGCGACGCCACAAAATTGCTCCACCAGGGTCAGACCACGGTGGAGCAATTTTTGTATTCCCCCACCGAAATTGCGGAACCGGGGGCAGACTTCGACGAAGCAACTGATTATCGGCGAAGGCGGCGGAATGCATGCACTTATTGAAAAGAAGTCACACAATTTCTCGCTGGAGGTCTGACCCTGGTGCGGGGTCAACTGATCCAGCCGTGCTGCGTTAACGGGACAGGCCCTGGGCCTGCCTTTTGAATGGAATGACATGATCAAGCATAAGCAACCTAGCAAGGAAACTGTCCGCCAGTGGTTGCGCGCGGAAATCTTGCATCGCCGTCCACCGCCCGATCCGCAACAGATCCGGCGCGAGCTGGGTTGGGAACTGGTCAGGATGCCGGCCGAGTCCAAGCGCTAGCTATTGCACGCTCACGCTGCTGGTGCCGCCGCCGGCTGGCTGCACCAGGATGCGGGTGGCGATCCGTTCCGTCATTTCCTGCACGTGCGAAATGACACCGACCTTCCGCCCCATCGATTGCAGCCCGTCCAGGGCGTCCATCGCCACCCGCAGGGTGTCGCTGTCGAGGCTGCCGAAGCCTTCGTCGATGAACAGCGATTCCACCTTCACCCGGTTCGACGAGAGCGAGGCCAGTCCCAGCGCCAGCGCCAGCGATACCAGGAACGATTCGCCGCCCGAGAGGGAATTGACGGAGCGGATTTCGCCGCCCATGTCCTGGTCGCGCACCATCAGGCCCAGCGAAGGGCCGGCGGCGCTGCTCACGCGTTCGAGCCGGTAGCGCCGCGCGAGCTGGCCGAGGTGGCTGTTGGCATAGCCAAGCAGCACGTCGAGCGTGAATTGCTGCGCGTAGTTGCGGAATTTCTTGCCGTCCGCCGATCCGATCAGTTCATTGAGTTTGCCCCAGCGCCGTTCGACTATTTGCTGGCGCTCGATCCCTGCCATCATGGCCTGGGCATTCTCGCGCCGCACATTGTCCTGCGCGATCTGCAGGCGCAGCGCGCCGGCGTCCTCGAGCGCCAGTGCGCGCTGCGTGGCCAGGGTTTCAAGCAGGCCGGCGAGACTGGCGATCGTCTCGCCGTCACCCGGTGCGATCGATTGCCGGTGCAGCGCGTGCTGTGCGCGCCGTTCGGCCAGTACGGCAGCGGCATGGGCCGCCTGCGCATCGATGGCCTGCAGCGCGCTGCGTTCCTGCGCGATCGAGGCCGGATCGCGCGCCAGCAACGCTGCAAGAATGGACTGGTCCATCCCGCCGTTCCGTGCAAGCCAGCCGGCCAGTTCCTGCCCGGCTGCCTCGGCCTGCGCCGTCAGGGCGATCATGCGTGCGCCAGTGTGGACCTGGGCTTCGCGCGATCGCGTTTCGGCTTGCGCTGCAAGCTCGGTGGCCGACTGCTGCTGCGCCAGTGCGGCGCGCGCGGCGTCGACGCCGGCGCGCAATTCCAGTTCGATGTCGCGCACCGGGCGCGCCGCGAACAGCGCATCGCGGGCCGCGCGCTGCGCGGCCAGTTCGCCGTCCAGGCGCGTGTACGCCGCATCGGACGCCGCATTGGCCTGCTGTGCCTTGTCCAACCTGGCGCTGGCGGCGAGGCGTTCGGCCTCGAGCACGACCAGGGCGCCGGCACGGTCCGCGTGCAGCGCGGCCTGGTCGCGCCACGCGGCCGCGTCGCGTTCGCGCGCCGCGCGGTAGGCGTCGGCGTCGGCTTGCCACTGGACTTGCCAGTCCGGGATGTGCGCTTGCGCGGGGGCGAGTTCGGCGATCAGCGCTTCCAGCGACGCGGCCGCGCCGGCCCGCTTTGCCGCCAGCGCCTGGTGCCGGGCCGTGGCGTGCGCGAGCGCTTCGCGCGCGGCGATCGACAGCTGCTGCTGGCGCGCGTGCCCGGCGGCGGCCTGGTCGCAGTCGCGCTGGGCCGTATCGCGCGCCAGCGCCGCCGCGCGCGCTGCCGCTTCCCGTACGTCGAGTTCCTGTGATGCGCCGTCCAGGTCCGCGGCCAGCTGGGCAAGAGGGCCCGCTGCCGCGAGCGGGTGGACCTCCCACGCCCTGGCGCCGCGTTCGATCGTCGTTGCAAGCTCGCTCGTTTCGCGCACGGATGCGGCCAGCTGCGCGCTGCTGCCGGCGATGATTTCCTGCTGCCTGGCCTGGACGGTCAGGTTGTCGCTGGCCTGGATGCGGCAGCGTTCCACTTCGGCTTGCAGGCCGGCCAGCATCGCCAGCAGGCTCGCGTCCTGGTGCTGGCGAGGGTGGTCGGGACTGCCGCAAACCGGGCAGGGCTCGCCGTCCAACAGGCGCGCGCGCAGGTCGACGACGCTGTCGGCGCATGCCAGTTCGGCGGCCTTGAGCGAGCGTTCCGATTGCGCCAGCGAGGCGGCGAGCAATGCCGCTTCGGCCGCGGCCGCGGCCAGCACGCTTTCCGCGCCGGTCCTGGCCTGCGCCAGTTGCGCGGCCTGCTCGTTCATGTGCAGGAGCCGCGCGCGTCCGGTTGCCAGTTCGGCCGTCATGGTTTCGGCGCTGGCCAGCTGCGCGCGCCGGGTATCGAGCGCGCGCCGCTGCTCGCGCAGCTGCTCGCCGTCGACGCTTGCAAGGTGGGCGATGGCTTGCTGGCGCGTCGCTTCCAGGGCCTGCAGGCTTGCGGTGCTTGCCGCCAGGGCCGAGGTGCATTCCTGGTCGCGCGCCACGGCGCCCTGCAAGGCGCCGGCGGCCGCAGCCAGGTCCGATTCGTACTGCGCCAGCGCGCCGGCGACGCTGTGCGCCTGCCCGAAGAGCGTGTTCCAGCGCGGCCATTGCGCCGCCAGCGGCTCCCATCCACGGTGCTGCTCCAGCCATGCAGCGCCGGCTTCGCGGGCCGCGCGCACCGTGCCGAGTTGTTCGGTCTTGGCCTGCAAGGCGGCGCCGGCCTGTCCCAGTTCCTGGCGCGCGTCGGCGAGCGCTTGCGCCGCCTGCGCATGCGACGGCGCCAGCGCCGCGATGCCGGCGTCCAGCGCCTTGGCCTGGTCGAGCAGGGGAGCGGCGTCGCGTTGCGCCTGTTCGGCTTCCTGCAGCCGCGCCGCCGCCGTGGTCATCGCGGCGCGCGCCTGTTCCTGCGCTGCCAGCGCATCGCGCAAGGCCAGGCCGGCAGCGTCGGCAAGGCCGGAGGTGGCGGCCAGGTCGGCACCCACGCGTTGCACATCGGCCAGCAGGTGGCGCGCTGCCTGCACGGCGTCGACAGCGGCAAGTTGCTGGCGGCGGTCCCCGGCCAGCGCCTGCGCCGCTTGCGCATGCGCCAGCTCCTGTTCGGCCAGCAGCGCGTTGCGCTGCAGCTTTTCCGCTTCCTGGTGCCAGCGCAGGCGGCCTTCCAGTTCCGCCTTGCCTGCGTCGAGCGCGGCCAGCGCCGCATCGGCGGCGGCGCTGCGCAACTCCACTTCCGCGCGCGCATCGTGCGCCATCGGCGTGTGGTCGGCCAGGCGCAGCGTCAACTGCCGCATGGCTTCCTGTTCGGACTTGAAGCGCTCGAAGGCGCGGCGCGACAGGACGCTGTAGATCGCGCTGCCGGTCAGCGTTTCGAGCAGCTCGCCACGTTCGTTTTCCTCGGTCTTGAGGAAGGCGGAGAATTCGTTCTGCGCCAGCAGCACGGCCCGCGTGAACTGTTCGAACGACAGGCCGATGCGCTGCGCGATTTCATCGAGCACTTCGGTCTTGGTGCCGCCCAGCGCATCCAGCCCGGGCAGGCGGTGCAGGCTCATGGCCGATTTTTGCAGGCCGCCGGCGGACTTGCCGCGCGAGCGCCGCACGCCCCAGCGCGCGCGGTAGCGCAGCGTGTCGTTGCCGACGAAATCGACTTCGGCGAACGCCTCGCCCGCACCGCGCCGCAGCAGCGTGCGCGGGTCCTGGGCCGATACGGTATCGCTGCCCACGTCCGGCAGCAGGCTTCCCCCTCGGCTCACTTTCAGCAGGCGCGGGGTGGCGTCGTACAGGGCCAGGCACAGGGCGTCGAGCAGGGTCGACTTGCCGGCGCCGGTCGGCCCGCTGATGGCGAACAGGCCGCTCGAGGCGAGCGGCTCCTGCTCGAAGTCGACGCAAAATTCGTCTGCCAGCGAGGCCAGGTTCCTGCCGCTGATCTTCAGGATCCTCATGCGCCGCCTTCGCGCAGCAGTTCGGCGAAAGCCTGGACCTGGTCGTCCGGTGCTTCGTCGCCGTATTTTTGCAAATACAGGCGCCGGAAAATGTCGTCCGGCTGCAGCTGCGCCAGCTGGTCGAGCGACAGGGCGGTCGCGTCGCCGGCCCCGCCGTCATGTTTGCGGGTCGGTTCGATCTTGGCCAGCCGCACCGGCTTGCCGGCAATGGCCGCTTCGACGCGCCCGCGCAGGCCCGGTTCGGGCGCGTCGAGCAGGACCCTTACCTCCAGGTAGGGCTGCATGTGCGGCGCCAGGTCCGGCAAGTCCAGCGATTGGAGCGCGGCCAGGGCGTCGTCCAGCGGCGCCGGCCTTGGTGGCACGCGCAGCAGGTCGACCGCGCGCGGGACCGGCAGCGGCGTCACCGCGCCGGCCACGCCGTCCGCCAGGTCGATGCGCAGCACCTGGTGCGCGTAACCGACTTCGGCAAAGCACAGGGGCAGCGGGCTGCCGCAGTAGCGCACATGCTCCTGCTGGCCCACGCGCTGCGCCAGGTGCAGGTGGCCCAGGGCCACGTAGGCGATGCCGGGGTCGAAGACCGCGGCCGGCAGCGCTTCGGTGCCGCCGATGACGATGCGCCGTTCCGATTCGAGCGAGGCGGTGCCGCCGACCATGTGGCAATGGCCCATGGCCACGATGGCCTGGCCGCTGTCGCGGCGCGCGTCGGCCAGCGCATAGGCCTGGCTGTAGAGCAGGGAAATGCCGGCCAGGTAGGCGTCGGGAACGGGCGCCTCGGGATCGTCCGGCGGCGCCAGGCGCGGCACGTCGCCCGGGCGCAGGAAGGGAATCGCCAGGCACCAGGCTTTCACGGCGCCGCTGCTGTCGTGCAGGGGGATGATCAGGCGCTCAAGGTCGATCTCGCCGCCGGCCGTGCGCGCCACGTGGCCGATGACGCTGGTGCCCAGGCCTTCGAGCAGGGGACCGGGCGCTTCGATGCGGCCCGGCGAATCGTGGTTGCCGGCGATGACGACGATGTCCAGTTGCGGCGCGCGCTCCCTGGCTTGCTGCAGGAAACGGTAGAACTGCTTGTGCGAGGCCGCAGATGGATTGGCGGTATCGAACACGTCGCCGGCGATCAGCAGGGCGTCGGCCTGTTCGGCCACGATGGTCGCCAGCAGCCAGTCCAGGAAGCACTGGTGCTCGTAGTGGCGCTCGAAATTGTGGAGTGTCTGGCCGAGATGCCAGTCGGAAGTATGAAGCAGACGCATGGCCGTATTGTACAGCCTTGGGGCCCGGATTTATGCCGCCGCGCGCCAGGTATTGCGCCCGCCCTGCTTGGCCTGGTACAGCAGGGTATCGGCCTGGTGCAGCAAGGCATCCGGGTCCAGCGCCCCGTCGCGGTAATAGGCCAGGCCGATGCTGGCCGAGACGCTGACGGTCACGCCGTCGAGCTCGAACGGGGCTTGCATGGCGGCCACGATCTTGGCGGCGATCAGGGAAGCGTCTTCCGGCTTCGCCAGTTTTTCCATGATGATGGTGAATTCGTCGCCGCCCAGGCGCGCAATGGTGTCGCTGGCGCGCAGGGTGTGCAGCAGGCGCGCCGAGAAGGCCTTGAGCAGCTGGTCGCCCACGTTGTGCCCGTAGGTGTCGTTGACCGGCTTGAAGTGGTCGATATCCATGTACATCAGCGCCATCAGCCGGCCTTCGCTGGCGCTGTCGCTCATGGCGCTGTTCAGTTTCTGCAGGAAGCCGGCGCGGTTGGCCAGGCCGGTCAGGGCGTCGACCTGGGCCATTTTCAGCAGGTGCTTCTTTTCGCGCTTTTGCGAGGTGATGTCCTGGCGCATGACGTGGAAGCCGACCACCGTGCCGCCTTCGCCGCGCTGCGGAATGTAATTGACCTCGAAGGTGCGCTCCACGCCGCTGCTGTCGTCCTGTTCCTCGAAGGTCAGGGTTTCGCCGGCCAGCGCGCGCAGCACGTAGGGCTCGAGCCGCTTGTGGCGCGCTTCGCCCACCATGTCGAGGATGGTCATGCCCAGCACATCGTTTTCCTCGCGTCCGAATTCGCGGCTGTAGGCGCGGTTGTGGAAGCGGTAGACCATGCTGGCGTCGATATAGGCCACCATGGCCGGCAGGGTGTCGGCAATGGTGCGCAGGCGCGCTTCGCTTTCGCGCAGCGCCAGTTCGGCTTCGCGCAGGGTGGTGATGTCGTCGATGCTGCCCACGAAGCCTTCGATGCGCCCGTCCAGGCGCACCGCCGCGACCTTGATCGAGGCCCAGACCAGGGTGCCGTCCGGACGCATGCAGCGGGCGATCAGCATGTACGGTTCTTCGTGCTGGCGCTGGTGGACGAAGATGTCCGGCATGTGAATGCTCTGGTCGGTCTCGAACACCGAGAGCCAGCCCAGGCCAAGCGCATCCTGGCGCGCCAGGCCGGTGATGGTTTCGAAGCGCTTGTTGACATAAGTGCACATGCCGTGGATGTCGGCCCGCACCAGGCCCAGGGGCGAGGCATTGGTCACGGCCGCCAGCTGGGCTTCGCTGGTGCGCAGGTTCAGTTCCTGTTCGCGGCGCTGGGTAATGTCTTCGGCGATGCACAGGATGTATTCGGTCTTGCCCAGCGCATCCTTCAGCGGCACCGACACGGCATGCAGGTAGCGCTGGGTGCCGTCCGGCCGCAGCAAGGGCTTTTCGGGCACGTCGGCCACGCGGGGATTGGACAGCATGGCCTTGTCGTCTTCTTCGCTGTGCAGGGCGAAGCCGGGCGGGAAGGCAGCGCTGCCGGTGCGCCCGATCACGTGTTCGGCCGGGTAGCCGGTCACCGCTTCGGCAGCGCCGTTCCAGACCAGCATGGTGCCGTAGCTTTGCGGACGCATGCTCTTGACGGAGATGAGCAGGGGCAGGTGGTCGATCAGCGATTGCAGGAAGCCGCGGTTGGTATGGATTTCGATTTCGGCATGCTTGCGCACCGTGATATTGCGCGAGGTGACCGCCACCCCGTCGCGCAGCGGCACGATCTGGTGGTGCAGCCAGTAGGGCGCTTCGCCGGGGAAGCGCAGTTCGACTTCTTCTTCCAGCGGCTGGCCCGATTTGTAGACAGCCACGTAGCGGTCGAAGACGCCGGCGTCGCGAAAGCGCGGGAGCAGGGCGAATGCTTTCTTGCCGATCAGTTCGGCGCGCGTGAGGTCGAACATGGCGGCGCCGCGGTCGTTGACGTCGTCGATCAGGAAGTCCTGGATCGGGGCGTTGCGGCGCGGCCAGGCCTTGAGGATCATGAAGCTGTCCAGGCTGCCGTCGGCGGCGGCGCGCAGCGTGGCCTGGGCTTCGCGCGCGGCGTACATGCTGTCGCGCAGGCGCAGGCTTTGGCGCGTGAGCACCGTGACGATGGCCATGATCAGGATCGTGGCCAGCAAGGCCATGCCGTAGTATTGCATGCGGTGGCGCGCGAAGCGTTCCATGGCCACGCTGCTTTCGATGCCCACCACGGCCGCCAGCCGGTAGCGCGGCATGTCGCTGTAGCTGTAGATGCGCTCGATGCTGTCGGGCGCCGCGGCCGGCGTCAGTTCGTCCGACGAGGCGCCGCTGGCGCGCTGGCGCTCGAAGACCAGGCGGTCGCTGACAAACAGTTTTTCGCCCAGGCGTCCGATCGACAGCTTGCGGTCCAGGCTCATGAGGATCATGGCGCCGTTGTCGCTGATGTTCAGGCGGTCGTAGTCGTCGACGAACAGCACCGGGTCGATCATCAGGATGATGGCGCCGTCGAACTGGCCGGACTGGCCATTGAGGCGGCGCGCCACCTGGATCTGCCACTTGCCGGTGGTGGTGTCGATCACCGGGGTCGAGAACAGGGCGGCGTCGGCGCTGGCATGTTCCAGCGCCTTGAAGAAGTCCTGGCCGGAGACGTCGTCGAACATGAACCCGTTGGCGCTGTCGACCTGCTTGCCGTTGCGGTTGACGACGGCCATCGGCAGGTTCAGGCGGGCCGGCAGCACGCTGTCGAACAGGCCCCCGCGGCGCCCGAATTCGGACAGCATGAAGGCGCCGTCGCTCGCTTCGTACTTCAGCTTGAACAGCTGGGTGGCGTGGTCGCTCTGGCGCAGGATGTGGCCGACGTGTTCGGACAGCACCCGCGCCAGCGAATGGCTCTGGGCCACCGCTTCATTGTGATTGGCCTGGCGCTCGACGCTCACCTGCCAGGTGACGGCGATCCAGAGTGCGGCCAGCAGCGCCAGCGCAAACCCCGGCAGCAGCATGACCCGGAGCAGGCGCCGTGCCGATTTGCGTAATGTGCTGGCTGAGGTAGTCAAGTGTCCCCTGGCGCGTTCGAGTGGGCAGGAGCCGCCATAGGCGCGACCCGATAGGCATATTTTGCGCGCAATTGTGTCCGATTGTTCAGGCCATGTAAAAAAAATTCCCATGGAGCAGGGAAATCGTTACTAAAATGGGAATGATGACAGAATTGACCTTTACCCCGGGCGCCGCGCGCGCACTTCACCTGGCAGCCCAGGGCATGCTGCAGCCGCGCCGGCGCAAGGCGACCAGGACGGATGTCATCGACACCATCCGGCGCATGGGCGTGCTCCAGATCGACACCATCAGCGTGGTCGCGCGCAGTCCCTACCTGGTGCTGTGGAGCCGGCTGGGCGACTACGATCCCGACTGGCTGGGCGAGCACCTGGCCGAAGGACGTCTGTTCGAGTACTGGGCCCATGAAGCCTGTTTCGTGCCCATCGAAGACTACGGCCTGTACCGGCACCGCATGCTGGACCCCGCGGCCATGGGCTGGAAGTACTCCGAATCCTGGATGCGCGAGCGCGCCGGCGAGGTGGCCAGCGTGCTGGCGCACATCCGCGCCCATGGCCCGACCCGATCAAGCGACTTCGAACGCAGCGACGGCAAGGCCGGCGGCTGGTGGGAGTGGAAGAGCGAAAAGCGCTCGCTGGAAGTGCTGTTCACGGCCGGCCAGCTGATGATCGCGCGGCGCCACAACTTCCAGCGCGTGTACGACCTGGCCGAGCGCGTGCATCCGGAATGGGACGACAGCCGCATGCCGCACATGGATGAAACCCGGCGCCAGCTGGTGCTGCGCGCGGTCAAGGCGCTGGGCATCAGCCGCGCGGCCTGGATTTCCGATTACTTCCGCACCCGCCCGCCGCGCCTGGACCCCGAAGAACTGGTCGCAAGCGGCGAACTGCTGCGCGCGCGCGTGCAGGGCTGGGACGACCCGGTCTACATCCACCCCGACCACCTGGGCCTGGCGCGCGAAGCGGCCGCCGGCGCGCTCAGTCCGAGCGTGACGACCCTGCTGTCGCCCTTCGATCCCATCGTGTGGGACCGGCGCCGGGCGCTCGAGCTGTTCGGCTTCGACTACCGGCTCGAATGCTACACGCCGGCGCCGAAACGGCGCTACGGCTACTTCACGCTGCCGATCCTGCGGCGCGGCGCCCTGGTCGGGCGGGTCGACGCCAAGGCGCACCGGCGCGACGGCGTGTTCGAACTCAAGCTGGTCGAACTGGAACCGGGCGTGCGCCTCAGCGAGCGCCTGTGCCTGGACATCGCGGCGGCGGTGCGCCGCTGCGCCGACTGGCATGGCTGCCCCGACGTGCGCCTGGTGCGCGCCGTGCCGGCGCTGTTCGGCCCCATGCTGGCGGCGGCCCTGTGACGCTGCCGCGCGCGCCGGCGCGGCTGGTCGACGGCCATGGCATGCCGGCCATGGGCCGCTTTGCCGGCCAGGCCGACGTCATCGACTGGAGCGCGCTGGCGCCGCCGTTCCGGCGCTCGGCCCTGTGGCGCCGTTTCCACCACAAGCGCTGGCACTATGTGGCGCTGGCGGGCGAGGAATTGTTTTGCGCGGTCGCCATCGTCGACCTGGGCTGGACCAGCACCGCCTTCGCCTATGCCTTCGACCGGGTGCAGCGCAAGCTGGTGGCCGCGTTTTCGCAGGACGGCCTGCCCGGCCTGTCGGCCCGCCTGGCCGACCATGCGGGCGGCGCCAGCAGCTTCCGCTTCCTGTCGCAGCGCATCGCGATCGGTCCCGATACCTTGAGCCTGCGCTGCGGCGACTTTGCCATCGACGCCGCCTTCAGCCCGGCCGGCCCGCTGCTGCTGGCGGTGGGCGCGGTCGACGGCGGTTCGGTCCATGCCACCCAAAAGTCGCCCGGCATGGCGCTGCGCGGCGAGGTGCGCATCGGCGCGCGCCGCGTCGACCTGGCCGGCGGCGTGGCCAGCCTGGATTATTCGAACGGCCTGCTGGCGCGCGATACCGCCTGGCGCTGGGCCTGCGCCCACCGCCTTGACCTGGGTTTCAACCTGCAGGCGGGCTACTTCGGCGGCAACGAAAACGCGCTCTGGCTGAACGGCCGGCTGACCGCGCTCGGCCCGGCCAGCTTCGATGTCGATGCGGCCGATCCGCTGGCGCCGTGGCATGTCACGACCGCCGACGGCTTGCTGGACCTGGTGTTCACGGCGGAAGGGGCGCGCCGCGAGGACAAGAACCTGCTGGTCGCGGCGAGCCGCTACGTGCAGCCGATCGGCACCTTCAGTGGTTGGGTAAGGGAAACGGAAGGTGGCGAAAAGCATGTGGTCGACGGCCTGGCCGGGGTGACGGAAGACCATGCCTCGCGCTGGTAGAAAAGCACGAGCGGTCCATTAAGGCTTGCGCTATATCAAACCGTCGATGTCGGAGTTCTTTACACTGGTTGTTCCGGGCTGATGCAAGTTTTATTTAAGAACAACATCACGCCCGTCCAAACTACACGACTCCAGCCGGGCCTGTTCGTTTTCCGCGAAACGACGTGCGTCCGAGCATGCGGGCACCTTCTGAGGAGAACGAATGTTAACGGCGACCTATACCCTGGTAGCTCTGTCGGTCGAACAAGCCAGCGTTCGCGTGAGTCTACAGTCCCTTCAACAACTGCTCCAGAGCAATTTCATCCACCAGTCGGCGCTGAACCAGGGGCAGGTCAGCTATGCCTGCGACGCCGTGCGCCGCATTTATGAAAGCTGTCACTGGCGCAAGCTCGACATGTTCCTCATTCCCGCCATCCGCAAGGCCACCCGCCATGCCGACAGCCTGCTCGACGACCTGGAAGAGCTGGGGCGCGCCGCCGCCGACGCGGTCGGGGTGCTGGCCATCCGCCTGGGTTCGGTGCCGGTGGACACGGCCGCCAAGGTCGGCCAGTTCTGCGCCACCATCGACGCCTTTTGCGCCGCCACGCTCAAGCGCATCGACCTCGAAGAGCGGCAATTGTTCCCCGTCGCCCGTTCCTTCATCTCGGGCGAAGCCTGGTTCTCCATCGCCAACCAGATGCTCGACCACGACGCCTACGTGGCCGACTGCAAGCCCTCGCGCCATCCGGTGCAGTTTGAAGACGCGCCTTACGAACAGGCGCGCCAGCAGCGCATCGCGGCCAACCTGGTGCATTGACAGTAGCGCCGCGCGCTACCGGAGGAATCACCTTTCTGAGCTGCCCAATGACAATGAACGGCAATGAAGCGAATACCCGCTTTATTCGCCGTTCTTGTTATGATGACGCTTTTGCATTGGTTGAAGCCATCCATGTTCGAATTCCTTTTCAAGCGACCGGGCGACAAGCCGGACGATGCCGCCGCCGGGCAGGGCGCCCCGGCCCCCCAGGCCGCATCCGCGGCGCAGGCCGGCCTGTTGCGCCAGCAACAGGCGGAAAAGGTCGCCGGACTGCGGGGCGACGAAGCCGGCGCGGCCGACTTCATCCTGGCCTGCGAATTCTCCGAACTGCGCCTGGCCGCGGCCGAATTCATCCACTCGCGCGTCCAGCTCGAACGGGTGCACGCCGGCATCCGCAATACCGACCGCCGCGTCGCCAAGCTGCTGCAGGCGCGCCTGGACGCGATCCGCCACCACGATGCCGAGTTCCAGCGCGGCGAAGCCTGCATCGCCCAGGCCGAAGCGCTGGTGGGCGAAGACAAGCTCACCCCCAACCACGTGGCCGACCTCGACCGGAAATGGGCCGTCATCGCCGCCCCGGAACTGAAAGACCGCTTCGACGCCTTGCGCGCCGAACTGGCGCGCCGCCTGGAAACCCAGGTCGCGCTGCAGCGGGCCATGATCGACCGCTTGAATACCATGCGCAAGCTGGGCGCCAGCGACTTGCCCGCTCTTGAGCTGGCCGCGCAGCTGGCGCAGATGGCCAGCGACCAGGCCAGCGCCCTGGCCGCGCCCGAGCACCAGTCGCTGCCGCGCAGCCTCACCAACGAATTCGCTTCCGAGCATGCGCGCCTGCAGGCGTCGCTGTCCACGCTCGAACAGGGCCAGTCGGCCATCGCCGCGCGCGACGCCGCCCTGGCCGGGTGGCAGGCGGCCGAGCCGTTCACGCTCGATCCCGAGCAAATGAAAAAACTGTGGCGCCAGCTGCCGCCGGCGCCCGAGGGTGCTGGCGCCGGCCTGCAGCAGCGCTTCGACGAATTGCTGGCCACCGCGCCGGCGACCGCCTTGCCGGCCCCGCAAAAACCGAAGGAAGCGCGCGAACGCAAGGACGCGGCGCAGGCGCCCGACCAGGCTTTCCTCGACAAGGTCGAAGCCATGGAGCAGGCGCTCCAGCATGGTTCGCTGGGCACCGCGGCCGACATGGACAAGGCGCTCAAGGAAACCCGCGCCGTGCGCCTGACGCCCGCGCTGCAGGACCGCCTGGCCCATGCGCGCGCCGAACTGAAACGCCTGTCCGACTGGGCGCGCTGGGGCGGCAATGTCTCGCGCGAAGAACTGATCAAGGCGGTCGAACAACTGCCGGTGCAAAAGCTGGCCATGCCCGAACTGGCCAAGAAGGTCGGCAGCATGCGCGACCGCTGGAAGGCGCTCGATACCTTGTCCGGTTCGGCCCCGAAAAGCCTGTGGGAGAAATTCGACGCGGCCTGCACCACGGCCTACGCGCCGGCGGCGGCCCACTTCAAGCACCTGGCCGACGAACGCCATACCAATGCCACCAAGGCGCAAGCCCTGATCGACGAAGCCCTGGCCGAAAAAGCCAAGCTCGACGGCGAAGGCGTCGACTGGAAGCACATGGCGCACACGGTACAGCGCCTGCGCATGGCATGGAGCCACCTGGGCGCGATCGACCGCAAGGACAAGAAGCGCCTGGACCACGAATTTACCGATGCCCTCAATGTGATGCAGGCGCCGCTGGAAAGCCAGCGCAAGGCCGAAGTGACGAGCCGGGAAGACATGATCGCGCAAGTGAACGCGCTCAATCCGGGCGACCGCCACAGCCTCGATACGTTGCGTGCGCTGCAGGAACGCTGGCAGGAACACGCGCGCGCGCTGCCGCTTGAGCGCAAGTCCGAGCAGGCGCTGTGGCAGCGTTTTCGCGCCGCCTGCGATGCCGTTTTCGCCAAGCGCAAGGAAAGCGCGCATGCGGCCGACGCCGAACGGCGCAGCCACGAAGAAGCAAAAGAAGCGCTGTGCGCGCGCCTGGAAGCGGCGGCAGCGGAGGCCACGCCGGCCAGCGCCGGCAAGCTGCTGCGCGACGCCGCGGCCGAATGGCATGCCATCGGCCCGGTCCCGCGCGCCCACGAAGCAAAAATCGACAAGCGCTACCACGCTGCCGTCGCGGCCATACAGCACCATGTCGATACCGCCAAGCGCAATGCCGGCAAGGCCCAGGCCACGGCGCTGCGCGACAAGCTGCGCCTGTGCCAGGAGCTCGAAGCGCGCCTTGTGCAGGCGGGCGGCGAAGCTGTCGACTGGAGCGCGCGCTGGGCGGCGCTGCCTGGCCTGCCGGCCGACTACGAACGCGCCCTGAAGGGCCGTTTCGACGCGGCGCTGGCCGCGCTCGACAATGGCCGCGAAGCCTACGCCGCCACGCTGGCGGCCAAGCGCGAAGCGCTGCTGCACGAAATCCTGCGCTTAGAAATTGCCGCCGGCATCGACAGCGGCAGCGAATTCGCGCGCGAGCGCCTCAAGCTGCAGGTCGAAACGCTGCAGTCCTCGCTCAAGTCGGGCCAGAAGCCGGTCAACCAGGCCACCCAGTTCCTGAACCTGTGCGCCATGCCGGCCCTGGTCGACAACCGCACCGCCTCGCGCATCGACCATCTGTTTGCCCGCATCGCCCGGGAGGGCAAGTGAAACCGGTAGTGAACCAGGTGCGGGTCCAGACCGGGGATTTTGACCTCACTACCGAAATTGCCGCCTTGCGCAGCCAGGATCCCCGGGTTGGCGCGGTGGTCAGCTTCGTGGGCACGGTGCGCGACATGAACGACGGCGCCAGCGTCGCCGAAATGGAGCTCGAACACTATCCCGGCATGACCGAACAGGCGCTCGACGCCATCGTGGCCCAGGCCAGCGCGCGCTGGCCGCTGTATGGCGCCCTGGTCATCCACCGCGTGGGCCCCCTGGCGCCGCTGGAGCAGATCGTGCTGGTGGCGGTGAGCGCGGCCCACCGGGGCGAAGCGTTCGCGGCCTGCGAATTCATCATCGATTACCTCAAGACCGACGCCCCGTTCTGGAAAAAAGAACAGACCCCTGACGGCGCACGCTGGGTAGACGCCCGCGTCACCGACGACACGGCCCGTGCGAAATGGGTGCAGGAATGAATGTCCTCGCCGTCGGCCTGGGAGCCATGCTGGGTGCCTGGCTGCGCTGGGGGCTGGGTATCTGGCTGGCCACGGCGCATCCCAAGGTCCCGCTGGGCACCCTGGCGGTGAACCTGGCCGGCGGCTACCTGATCGGCGTCGCGATGGGATTTTTCGCGGCCAACCCGGACGTGGCGCCCGCGTGGCGACTATTCGCCATTACCGGCTTCCTGGGCGGCCTGACGACTTTTTCCGCTTTTTCAGGCGAGTCCATGGTGCTGCTGCAGCGCGGCGACTATGGCTGGGCCCTGGCCCATTCCGCCTTGCACCTGCTCGGATCGATTTCCTGCTGTATCGCCGGCTTCGCGAGCTGGCGCGCCATCACGTCGCACGCCCTGTCATAAATCAAAGGAGAAGTTCATGTCCAGGCAAATGTCACCCCGTCCTACCGCAGCATTCGTTGGCGCTTCGTGGCTCGCCCTTGTCGTCGGCATGACGACCTACCTGCTCGGCGTGTGGAACGCGCCGAACATGCTCCTCAACGAGCGCGGCTACTATTTCACGCTGCTGATGTACGGCCTGTTTTCGGCCGTGTCGCTGCAAAAATCGGTGCGCGACCGCCTCGAAGGCGTCAAGGTTACCGGCATCTACTTCGGCCTGTGCTGGTTTTCGCTGCTGCTGTCCATCCTGCTGCTGGCGATCGGCCTGGTCAACGCCGCGCTGACGCCGAGCGAAAAAGGCTTCTACGCGATGTCATTCCTGCTCAGCCTGTTCGCCGCGGTGGCAGTCCAGAAGAACGTGCGCGACATTTCCCTGGCCGACGAGGATGACAAATCCTCGCCGAATTTCGTCAAGGACTGACGGTCATCTTCTTCCTGATGGCGACGCAGCGCCGGTCTTCTTCCAGCGTGTCGCGCAGGGCGCGGCGGGTCCCGGCCGACAGTTCCGTGAAGCCGGCGACCGCCTTTTCCAGCCTGGCCACGCTCGCCGGCGTGCAGTTCGCCGGAATCATCGACCCCGCATACGAACGCATGTAGACGGGACCGGCCACCTTGTCGATGGCGGCCAGGCCGTCCAGGCGCTGCGTCGCGGTCGCTTCGGCCAGCGCCGACTGCTCCGCCGGATACAGGCTGCCCATGGCCACGCGGATGCGCGAGAACGGCAGTGTGGTCTTCAAATCCCCGATCTTCGCGAGCCATTCGGCTTTCAATGCCGGATCCGGACGCAGCACCGTGGCGCGCAGGGCGGCTGCCTGTCCGCTGTCGGACTTGTCGCGCGCCAGTTCGGCGTCGACCATGGCCGCGCTGCCCGGATACGCATAGCGATTGAGCCTGGCGATGATGGCCCAGCGGGCATCCTGGCTGAGCGGCATGCCGTCGATCACGGTGGTGCCGGCCAGGATCGATGCCAGGCTGTCGAGCCCCTTCCTGTCGCTGGCGGCGCCCAGGTACAGGTTGTACCAGCGGCGCACGGTATTGCTGTCGTCCTTGTTGGCGGCCATGGCCTTCCACGCCATGGCCTGCAGCGCTGCGCTGGTCCTGGCGCGGTAGGCTGCGCTCACCTGCATCTGGTCGAGATAGCCGGTCGCTTCGGACACCTTGGCGATGACGTCGCCGAGCAGGCTGTAATCCTGCTCGCCGCCCAGGTTCTCCAGCGCCGTGGCGATGAAGGCGTCCAGCCGATACTGGCCGTCGCGCACGCCGTCCCACAGGCTTTGCCACAGCATGGCGCGCAGCAGGGGATCGTCGACCGCGCGCAGGTGCTTGCCGGCCGCCGCGAACGACCGCTTGTCCAGCACCACCTTGACGAAGCCCCAGTCCTGGTAATTCGGGTAGACCAGGTCGGGACAGGCGCTGCCCGCCATGCCCGGCACCGGCGTGACCTTGCCCTTGTAGGTCACGGCGATATTCTTGTCCAGCGCGAGCTTGCCGTCCCTGAGCCTGAAGCTGGCCACCTGCACGCGCTGTTCGCGCAGCACGGGCAGGCTGGCCAGGGTGGCGCCCTGGCGCAGGGTGAAGCCGGCCACCTTGCCGGCCACGCAGCGGTAGTCGGCCTCGATGGTGTTCACGCCCGCTGCATAGAGCCACTCGCGCGTCCAGGGGCCCAGGTCGCGGCCGGCGGTCTCGCCCAGGGTGCCGAAAAAGTCTTCCAGCCGCGCATTGCGGTACTGGTACTTGACCAGGTAGTTGTGCACGCCCTTGCGAAACACCTCTTCGCCGAGCAGGTGGCGCAGCTGCTTGAGGGTGGACGCGCCCTTCGAATAGGTGATCGCATCGATATTGTCGAAGGCGTTGGCGGTCGACGCCACCGGGACTTCGATCGGGTGCGTGGTCGATCCCTGGTCCTGCTGATAGGCGCCCTGTTTGCCGCCGCTGTAGAAGCCCTGCCAGGCGTTCTTGAATTCGGTTGTTTCGGCCGTGGCCATGGTGGCCATGAAGGCGGCAAAACTCTCGTTGAGCCACAGGCCGTTCCACCAGTCCATGGTGACCAGGTCGCCGAACCACTGGTGCGCCATTTCGTGCAGGATGACCTGGGCCAGGCGCTGGCGCTCGGCCGTCGTCATGGCCGCCTTGAAGACGTAGGAGCGCTCGGCGAAGGTGACGGCCGCCGCATTTTCCATGGCGCCGTACAGGAAGTCGGGCACCAGGATCTGGTCGTACTTGTCGAACTGGTAGGGTATGCCGTAGTAGTTGTCGAAGTACTTCAGGCCTTCGCCCGTGTAGCGGAACCAGTCCGCCGGCACCACGTGGGCTGCCAGCGACTGGCGCGCGAACAGGCGCATCGGATATTTTCCGCTATGGTCTTCCCATACCTTGTAGGGCCCCGCGTGCAGCGCGAAATTGTAGGCGCTCAGTTTTTTCGTGACCGGGAAAGTCCAGCGCCGCGTGGCGCCCTGGTCTTCGATCCTGCTTTCGCGCGTGGTCGACACCACCTGCCAGTCGGCCGGGGCGCTGACGGTGAGCGCGAAGGTGGCCTTCAGGTCGGGCTGGTCGAACAGAGCGAACATCTGGTTGGCGGCGGCCGGTTCGAAATGCGAATAGGTGTAGACCTTGCCGTCCGCCGGGTCGACCATGCGGTGCAAGCCTTCGCCATTGGTGCTGTGGGGCCGCGTGTAGCTGACCGTGACGGTATTGCGGCCGGCGGCCAGGTCGGCGGCGGCCAGGGTGATGAACCAGCCGTTGTACTGCGGCGTGACGGCCTTGCCGTTGACCGCCAGGGCCGTGATGGTGGCCTTGTTCAGGTCGATCGTCAGCGGCGCGGCATTGTCGGCCAGGTCGAAGTACAGTGTGCTGGTGCCGCTGAAGCTTTCCTTGCCGCTCAGTTCGAAGGCGAGCACGTAGTCGACTTTCGACACCCGGGCCGAGCGGGCCTTCGCTTCGGCGTGGGTCAGGAAGGCGTTTTCCGCGCGCGGCGTGGCGGCGTGGGCCGGCGCGGTGAGCAACAGGGCGCCGACGGCGCAGGACAGGACGAAGCGGTTCACAAGGTCTCCCGTAAAAAGTTGTCGTCACAATAACATGGCGGGAGGACAGCTTGAAAAACTTCCGCGCGGCCCCACTTGTGGGTGAGCTGATCAACATTCGGAGAAACACATGCGCCAAGACAAGATGACCACCAAGCTGCAGGAAGCGATTGCCGACGCCCAGAGCCTTGCGGTCGGCAACGACAATCCGTATATCGAACCGGTCCACATGCTGCTGGCCCTGCTGAACCAGGATGA
>Ga0187844_10000191_pt1 | contig 46461 bp, 53 predicted proteins | sample SpaLakP09_SKY_50_FD_134517 | JGI IMG/M metagenome (GOLD analysis project Ga0187844, IMG submission 134517) | Oligotrophic lake water microbial communities from Sparkling Lake, Wisconsin, USA - SP09_SKY_50 | ecosystem: Environmental > Aquatic > Freshwater > Lake | place: USA: Sparkling Lake...
AAAAGAGGACTGAATGGCGAGTAACAACGTAGCCCAATTTGCCACCGAACTGAAGATGCCTGCAGATTTGCTGCTGACGCAGCTGCGTTCTGCCGGCGTCGAGAAAAGTTCGACGTCAGATCCCTTGTCCAAGGATGATAAGGATAAGCTGCTGAACCATCTGCGCCGTACCCACGGTGCCGCCGAATCGGGCGAAAAGAAAAAGATCACGGTGACCCGCAAGGAAACCTCCGAGATCAAGCAGGCTGACGCGAGCGGCAAGTCGCGCACGATCCAGGTCGAAGTGCGCAAGAAGCGTACCTTCGTGCAGCGTGACGATCTCGTCACGCCGAAGGCCGCTGCCGAGCAGGCGCCGGTCGTCGACGCCGCCGAACAGGCACGTCGCGATGAAGAAGCGCGCCGTCAGGCAGAGCTGATCGCGCGTCAGGAAGCGGAACTGCGCGAAAAGCAGGAACGCCTGGCCAAGCTCGAATCCGAAAAGGCCGAGCAGGCCAAGGCGGCCGAGGAACAGGCCAAGCGCGACGCGGAAGAGCGCGCCAAGCGCGACGCCGCGGAAGCCGAGGCAGCGCGTGCCAACGAGGCGCAGAAAGCATCCCAGGCTTCGGCCGGTGCTGCGAGCGCCGCCGAGGAAGCGAAGCGCGCCGCAGCGGAAGAAGCCAAGAAGGCTGCTGCCGAGGAAGCGAAGCGCAAGGCCGAAGAGGCCGCCAAGGAAGCCGCCGAACGCGCTGCCGCCACCGAGCGCGCACGCAAGGCCGTGGCCGACGAGGTCGCCCAGATCAAGGCGATGATGGCCCAGCCGCGCCGCGTGATCAAGGCGCCGGAAGTGGTGCCGGCTGCGAAGCCGAAAGCGGCCGAGCCGACCACCCTGCACAAGCCGGCGACGACGGCGAAACCCGCCGATGCCAAGCCGGCCGATGGCGCCGGCGCTCGCGCCAAGCCGGGCGACAAGAAATCGATCAAGTCGGCCAACGTGGCGTCGACCTGGTCGGACGACAAGAAGCGCGGCGGTCCGAGCGGCGGTACGAAGGGTCGCGGCAACGCGGCGCCGACCGGCCGTGACGGCTGGCGTGCGGGCGGCGGCCGTGGCGGCCGTCGTGGCGGTCACGACGATCGCGAATCGAACTTCCAGGCCCCGACCGAAGCCATCGTCAAGGATGTCTACGTGCCGGAGACCATCACCGTGGCCGAACTGGCGCACAAGATGGCCGTCAAGGCATCGGAAGTCATCAAGCAGCTGATGAAGCTGGGCCAGATGTGCACCATCAACCAGGTGCTGGACCAGGAAACCGCGATGATCGTGGTGGAAGAGATGGGCCACAAGGCCTTCGCCGCCGCCGAGGACGATCCGGAAGCGCTGCTGGCCGACCAGGGCGAGCACCACGAATTCGAAGCCAAGCCGCGTGCACCGGTCGTGACCGTCATGGGCCACGTCGACCACGGTAAAACGTCGCTGCTGGATTACATCCGCCGTGCGAAAGTGGCAGCTGGCGAAGCCGGCGGCATTACCCAGCACATCGGTGCATACCACGTGGACACCCCGCGCGGCATGGTCACTTTCCTGGATACCCCGGGCCACGAGGCGTTCACCGCCATGCGTGCCCGCGGCGCCAAGGCGACCGACATCGTCATCCTCGTGGTGGCGGCGGACGACGGCGTGATGCCGCAGACGAAGGAAGCGATCGCCCACGCGAAAGCGGCCGGCGTGCCCCTCGTCGTGGCGATCAACAAGATCGACAAGCAGGGTGCGAACCCGGACCGCGTGACGCAGGAACTGGTGGCTGAAGGCGTCGTGCCGGAAGAATACGGTGGCGAATCGCCGTTCGTCCAGGTGTCGGCGAAGACCGGCCAGGGCATCGACGACCTGCTGGAAAACGTGCTGCTGCAGGCCGAAGTGCTGGAATTGAAGGCGCCGGTGGAATCGCTGGCCCGTGGCCTGGTGGTCGAAGCCCGTCTGGACAAGGGCCGCGGCCCGGTCGCCACCATCCTGGTGCAGTCGGGTACGCTGAAGCGCGGCGACGTCGTGCTGGCGGGTTCGTCCTTCGGCCGCGTTCGTGCGATGCTGGACGAAAACGGCAAGTCGGTCACCGAAGCGGGTCCGTCCTTCCCGGTCGAGATCCAGGGCCTGACCGAAGTCCCGAGTGCGGGCGAGGAAGTCATGGTCATGGCGGACGAGCGCAAGGCGCGCGAAATCGCCCTGTTCCGTCAAGGTAAATTCCGCGACGTGAAGCTGGCCAAGCAGCAGGCAGCGAAGCTGGAGAACATTCTCGACCAGATGGGCGAAGGCGAAGTCAAGAACCTGCCGCTCATCGTCAAGACGGACGTGCAGGGTTCGCAGGAAGCGCTGGTCGGCTCGCTGCAGAAGCTGTCGACGTCGGAAGTGCGCGTGCAGATCGTGCACGCGGCCGTCGGCGGCATCTCCGAGTCGGACGTCAACCTGGCGACCGCGTCGAAGGCAGTCATCATCGGCTTCAACGCCCGTGCCGACGCCCAGGCGCGCAAGCTGGCCGAGACCAACGGCGTCGACATCCGTTACTACAGCATCATTTACGATGCGATCGACGAGATCAAGACGGCACTGTCGGGCATGCTGGCGCCGGAGAAGCGCGAGCACGTCACCGGCCAGGTGGAAATCCGCCAGGTCATCCTCGTGTCGAAAGTCGGCGCGATCGCGGGCTGCCTGGTCACGGACGGCGTCGTCAAGCGTACCTCGTCGGTTCGCCTGCTGCGCAACAACATCGTCGTGTGGACGGGCGAGATCGACTCGCTCAAACGCTTCAAGGACGACGTCAAGGAAGTGCGTGCCGGTCTGGAGTGCGGTCTGTCGCTGAAGAACTACAACGACATCCAGGTGGGCGACACGCTGGAAGTCTTCGAAGTTCAGGAAGTGGCGCGTACGTTGTAATCGGACGCTCCTTCGATAGGAGTAGCATTGGGGCTGGCAAGCCTGCGCCGTGGCGCGGGCCGCTGGCCCCAAGTTTTTTATAAGCAGTCAATAACATGGCAAAACACAGCAAAAGCATTCCCCAGCGCGGTTTGCGCGTGGCCGACCAGATCCAGAAGGACCTGTCGGAACTGATCGCGTTCGAACTGAAGGATCCGCGCGTCGGCATGGTCACCATCAGCGAAGTCAAGCTGACCCCGGATTACGCGCACGCGAAGATCTATTTCACGCTGCTCAAGGACAGCCCGGAGGAGATCAAGCAGACGCTGGAAGGCCTGACCAAGGCGTCCGGCTACCTGCGCAACCTGCTCGGCAAGCGCCTGCACATCCACACCTTGCCGCAGCTTCACTTCGTGCACGACACGTCCACCAGCCGCGGTCTGGCGATGTCGGCGCTGATCGACCAGGCGAACGCGACAAGAGCAAAAGACGACGAAGAAGACGCGGACGCCGAGTGAACGCACGACCCCCGAAAAAGCCCCGCGACCTGGTCGACGGGGTGCTCCTCATCGACAAGCCGGTCGGCCTGTCGTCGAACGACGCATTGATCAAGGCAAAGCGCGTCGTTAATGCGAAGAAGGCCGGCCATACCGGCACGCTGGACCCGTTCGCCACGGGCCTGCTGCCGCTGTGCTTCGGCGAAGCGACCAAGTTTTCGCAGGATCTGCTGGAAGCGGACAAGACGTATGACGCCGTCGTCCACCTGGGCATCACGACGACCACCGGCGACACGGAAGGCGAGGCTGTCGAGACGCGTGCTGTCAATGTGACGCCGGAGCAGATCGAGGCCGCGCTGGCCAAATTCCGCGGCCCCATCCTGCAGGTCCCGCCGATGTATTCGGCCCTGAAGCGCGACGGCAAGGCGTTGTACGAGTACGCGCGTGAAGGGATCACCCTGGAGCGCGAAGCGCGTCCCGTCACGATCCACAAGCTCGAGATGCTCGCGTACGACGCGCCGATGCTCACCATCCGCGTCACGTGCAGCAAGGGCACGTACGTGCGCGTGCTGGGCGAGGACATCGGCGCCGCGCTCGGCTGCGGCGCGCACCTGAATGCGCTGCGCCGGATCGAGGTCGGCAACCTCACCGTCGACGGCATGGTCACGCTGGAACAGTTGCAGGCGCACGACAACCCGCTGTCGCTGCTGGCGCCCGTGGACGCGCTGCTGTCGAGCTTCCCGCGCGTCGAACTGACGCCCGAACTGGCCGCGCGTTTCCTCAACGGCCAGCGCCTCGCGCTGAACCGCGAACCGGTGACGCTGCCGGACACGACCGGCCGGGTACGCGTGTACCACGACGACAAGCTGCTGGGCACGGCGATCCTGCAGGACTACGGCGTGCTGGCGCCGGAACGCCTGATCGCGCGGCCGCAGGGCTAAATGGCTTGCTCTGGCGTCAACATTGCGCCAGAATCAAGTGATGCAAGCGACCAACTCTCTCCGCACCGAAGCGCAGCTGGCCGGCCGGGCCACCGGCGCCATGTTCTTTTTCGTATTCGGCGCCGTGTGGCTGGAAGTCTGGGCCACAAAGGCGGAGGCAGGCGTGCCGGCAGGCGTCGGCATCGCGGCGCTGGCCCTGGGCCTGCTGGCCGTCGCCTGGCGGCGCTACCGGCGTTACGCGCCCGCGCTCGCGCAGGAGCAGGACACGCCGGAACGGCGCCGCATGAAACGTGTTTTCAATATCGTGAACGCGGGGCAATGGATCGTCATCTTCATCCTGGCGCAGGTCCTGATCCATCTCGGCAAGGGCGCCTGGATCATCCCGGTGGGCATGGCTGTCATCGGCCTGCATTTCCTGCCGCTGGCCCACGTGTTCAAGAATCCACCGCATTACGTGACTGGCTTCGCCATGGTCGCGTTCGCCGCGCTGTATCCGCTGCTGGCCAGCGGCGGCCCGACGGCGCCGGTGGGCTTCCTCGGCGCCGGCCTCATCCTCTGGCTCAGTGCCGCCTGGGCACTGCGCAACTGACGTCATCGTCCTTCAACAATTCGCCGTTATTCTGGTGATCCGGGCCGCTGCGGTGCAGCAGGGGGCCGTAAGCGTGCTATACTAGTGGGTTCCGGAAGTCGATAGTCTCGAGCTCTTCCGCCCATCACGCAACATTTACTGTTGAAAACGCATATGTCAGACACCAAACGCGCGATTCGTAATATCGCAATCATCGCCCACGTTGACCACGGCAAGACCACCCTGGTGGACCAGCTGCTGCGCCAATCCGGCACTTTCCGTGAAAACCAGGCGGTCGACACCCGCGTGATGGACTCGAACGATCTCGAAAAAGAACGCGGCATCACCATTCTGTCGAAGAACTGCGCCGTCGAATACGAAGGCACGCACATCAACATCGTCGACACCCCGGGCCACGCCGACTTCGGCGGCGAGGTCGAGCGCGTGCTGTCGATGGTCGATTCCGTGCTGCTGCTGGTCGACGCGCAGGAAGGCCCGATGCCGCAGACGCGTTTCGTGACCCGCAAGGCGCTGGCGCTGGGCCTGAAGCCGATCGTCGTCGTCAACAAGATCGACCGTCCGGGCGCACGCGCGGACTGGGCGATCAACCAGACGTTCGAACTGTTCGACAAGCTGGGCGCGACCGACGAGCAGCTGGACTTCCCGATCGTCTACGCTTCGGGCCTGAACGGCTACGCCGGCATGGACGAAAGCGTGCGCGGCGGCGACATGAAGCCGCTGTTCGACGCCATCCTGAAATACGTGCCGGTGCGTGACGACAATCCGGACGGTCCGCTGCAGATGCAGATCACGTCGCTGGACTACTCGTCGTACGTGGGCAAGATCGGTATCGGCCGTATCAACCGCGGCCGCGTCAAGCCGGGCATGGACGTGCTGGTCGTGAACGGCCAGGACGACAAGAGCCCGATCAAGGGCCGCATCAACCAGGTCCTGAACTTCAAGGGCCTGGAGCGCGTGCAGGTGGAAGAAGCCGTCGCCGGCGACATCGTGCTGATCAACGGTATCGAAGACATCGGCATCGGCGTGACCGTGACCGCCGTGGATACCCCGGAAGCGCTGCCGATGCTGACCGTCGACGAGCCGACCCTGACGATGAACTTCATGGTCAACACGTCGCCGCTGGCCGGCCGCGAAGGCAAGTTCGTCACCAGCCGCCAGCTGCGCGACCGCCTGGACCGCGAACTGAAATCGAACGTGGCACTGCGCGTGCTGCCGACCGACGACGACACGATCTTCGAAGTGTCGGGCCGCGGCGAGCTGCACCTGACCATCCTGCTGGAAAACATGCGCCGTGAAGGCTTCGAGCTGGCCGTGTCGCGTCCGCGCGTCGTCTTCAAGGAGATCGACGGCGTCAAGTGCGAGCCGTACGAAAACCTGACCGTCGACGTGGAAGAAGTCAACCAGGGCGGCGTGATGGAAGAACTGGGCCGCCGCCGTGGCGACCTGCAGAACATGGAATCGGACGGCAAAGGCCGCGTCCGTCTGGAATACCGCATCCCGGCCCGTGGCCTGATCGGCTTCCAGGGCGACTTCATGACCCTGACCCGCGGCACCGGCCTGATGAGCCACGTGTTCGACGCGTACTCGCCGGTCGACACCGGCAAGGGCGAACTGGCCGGCCGCCGCAACGGTGTGCTGATCTCGCAGGATGACGGCAATGCCGTCGCCTACGCACTGTGGAAGCTGCAGGACCGCGGCCGCATGTTCGTCGAGCACAACACCCCGGTGTACGAAGGCATGATCATCGGCATCCACTCGCGCGACAACGACCTGGTCGTCAACCCGATCAAGGGCAAGCAGCTGACCAACGTGCGCGCGTCGGGTACCGACGAAGCCGTCCGCCTGGTGCCGCCGATCCAGATGTCGCTGGAATACGCCGTCGAGTTCATCGAGGATGACGAACTGGTCGAGATCACGCCGAAGAGCATCCGCCTGCGCAAGCGCTTCCTGAAAGAGCACGAACGCAAGAAGGCCAGCCGCGAAGCCGCGTAAGCCTTCCGGTTCCAACGAAAAACCCGCTGCTTGCAGCGGGTTTTTTTATGGCTCGGAAAGACATCGTTTTGGCTTCCGACGCCACCCCGGCACGACGCCGTTAACAAATGGAAAGTATTAGCATGGTGTCCACTTAATTGTTCTCTGATTAAGTTTGCGTTCTGCTCATCACAACAACACTGGAGACTCCATGAAACTGCTGAAACAACTGGCCGTCGTTGCCGCCCTGTCGTCGATCGCTTCGTACGCATCGGCCCTGACCCCGATCGCCGACCAGGACCTGTCCACGGTCTCCGGCCGCGATGGCGTCTCGATCGCCGCCGACCTGCACGTGAACATCGGCTCGTTCGTTTATACTGACACGGATACGGCGGGCGGCTCGGTGAGCTTCAACAACATCAAGATCGCCGGTGCGATCGCAGCCACCATCGACATCATCAACAACGCCACGTTCAAGGGCGAGATCAGCGCCTACAACCCGGACGGCTCCGTCAACACCAGTTCGACGCTGGGCGTGATTTCCCCGCTGGCCGTGCCGGGCGCCAGCCCCGGCCTGGCAGCGTTCGCGCCGGCCGGCGACGTCGTCAAGATCGCCATCCCGAAAATCGACACGACCAAGAACCTGAGCTTCTCCGTGGACTCGATCAAGATGGGGAATTCGAACGCATCGTTCGGTTCCGTGGCCGCCAACGACATCAAGCTGCAGGGCACCACCGTCTACATCTGGGCCCACTAAAGGCCTGAAACGACTGGCTCAGGAATCCATCGATTTGGCTTCCTGGGCAAGGACAAAAGGATGTGGTTATTGCATTGAAACGAATAACATTATTTCCACTTAATTGACTTCCAATTAAGGCAAAAGCGGTCCCGACGCAACCGTCCCGATTGGCCACAAGCCGCAGAGGAACCGTAGCGGACGCGCGGGGAAGCCCAAAGAGATTCCGTCGATCACAATAACACTGGAGATACCATGAAACTGCTGAAACAACTGACCGTCGTTGCTGCCCTGTCCTCGATCGCTTCGTACGCATCGGCCCTGACCCCGATCGCCGATGCTGAACTGTCCAAGGTCTCGGGCCGTGACGGTGTGTCGATCGCCGCTGACCTGCATGTGAACATCGGTTCGTTCGTCTACACGGACACCGATACCGCAGGCGGCTCGGTGAGCTTCAACAACATCAAGATCGCCGGTGCAATCGCTGCAACCATCGACATCATCAACAACGCCACGTTCCAGGCCGACGCCAGCGCAGCGTCGGGCGCATCGAGCGTCCTGGGCGTGACCGGCGGTGCTGGCCTGGCTGCCTTCATGCCGGCTGGCGACGTCGTCAAGATCGCCATCCCGCTGATCGACACCAACAAGAACCTGAGCATGTCGGTCGACTCGATCAAGATGGGCAACTCGAGCGCTTCCTATGGTTCGTTCGCCGCCAACGACATCAAGCTGCAAGGCACCACCGTCTACATCTGGGCGCACTAAGCGGCTCGGTTGGGTGATGGACGGCCCGCGGGCTTGCCCCGGGCCGTTTTTTTTGAGCTTGTTTTTCTTCTGGTTCGACCATGCGCACCTTGCTCTTCGCATCTGTCGTGGCATCCCTTGTGGCACTCTCGCTATTGCCCTGCGCGGCATCGGCCCAGATGCGCCCGATGTCCGACACAGAACTGTCCACAGTCAGCGGCCAGGGCCTGTTCACGGTCAGTAATTCCAGCTACAGCGGTTTCGATTTCACCCGCATCAGCCTCGATGCCGACGTCACGCTGAACGCCAATCTCACCAACATGCGCCTGGGCGAGTATACGTACGCGCCGCGCAACGGATCCGGCGCCGACCTCGACATCAGCGCACTGCAGTTCGGCCGCACCGACGCGTCCGCGGCACAGCGGCTCGTGCAGATCACGAATCCCTATTTCGAATTCGTCTATAAGAACACCGGCGTCGCCAGCCAGCGCGAGATCGTCGGCATGCGTCTCGGCTTCGACGGCATCTCTGGCGACATCGGCACGAAGATCGCCACGCTGTCCGGCTCCATGCGCATCGACGCGGGCGCCGCCGGCATCATCGACAGCATGAACGACGCCGGCGGCGGCAAGCGCTGGGACGGCACGTGCACGGGCTGCACGCCGCTCGCCAGCGTGGGCGGCGTCACGGCCGGCGACGCGAACGGCCCGAGCCGCGATTTCTGGATCGCGATCCTCAAGACACCCGTGCAATTCCAGGCCGCCTCCGGCATGCCCGCACTCACCGAGGCGCAGGCCGGCATCTGGCTGAACTGGCGCGACAAGCTGACCGCGCTGAACCTCACCGGCACCGTGCCGGTCAATAACGCGGCGGGGCATTGATGCGCGCCGTCGCCGCCGCCATCCTCTTGTCCGCGCCGGCATTGGCCGCCGCGCTCGAACCGCTGCCGGACAGCGCGCTCGCCAAGGTCGCGGGGCGCGACGGCATGAGTTTCAACCTGTCGAATTTCGCGATGGCCGGCAACGCCGAGCTGCGCTACTACGCGCCGGGCGGCGGCAGCGTCGGCATCGGCAACCTGGCAGCAATGCGCTCCGACAACACGGACGCGCCGTTCGCGGATCCGTACCGCCTCGATATCATCGGAGGCGGTCCGGGCCGCGCCGATATCATCAACATCGCCTTTCCCGAAAACGCGGCCGGACGCGAAGTCTGGCAGGTCGCGTACGACTTCGGCGTGAACGCCAGCGGCTTCGACGTCAAGAACGGCAGCGTGATCCTCAAGGATCTCGTGTACTACGGCGGGGGCCTGCAGTGGTCGACGCCTGCCGTGGGCGACGGCCTCGCATTCGGCCTCGCCACGCGCATCGACCTCGGGAGCCTGACGTTCGCGCCGAACGGCAGCGAGGCGACGGGCGAAGCGATGGTGCTGTCGAACGTGAAGATCGGCGCCGCGACGGCGGACGGCTCCGCGCCGACGGCGCCCTGGCGCATCGCCGACGTGACGAACCAGGCCGGCATCTTCAACGCGCGCACCGACGCGGCCGGGAACCCCAGCCTGCACATCGGCATCAACTGGCCCGACGCGGGGCAGGCGGCACCGAGCGGCACGCTGCAGATCGGGAACATCAGCTTCCGCAGCGACGCGGGCGCGAGCATGGACCTCGGCAGCTCGCGCATCGGGTCCATTCAATTGCAGTACCTCGACGTCAAGTTCCGCCAGTGAGCATGCGCCTGCGTCTCTTCGCCATCCTTGTCCCGGCCCTGCTGTGCCGCGCGGCGTGGGCGGAGCCGCAGCCCTTGGCCGACGAAGAACTCGCGCAGGTGCGCGGCGCCGACGGCATCAGCTTCGCCGTGCGGTTGCAGCTGAACCGGTCGGGCGACGGCACGACGGGCGACAGCCGCCTGACCATCGGCCAGGTGGTCGACGGCCGCACGACCTACACGGTACTGAAAAACATCGGCGGCGTGATCCAGATGGTGGGACTGAACATCAGCCCGCAGACCGCGGCGGACGGCACGAACTATCTCGCCTTGACGCTGCCGGCGTGGACGAAATTCACGGATACCGGCTTCGATTCGCTCAGCGTGCAGGCCGACCCGCGCGGGCCCGTCACGCAGAGCCTCGGGCAGGTCACCCTGAACGGCGAGTTGCAGATGCAGGGCCAGTTGCGCCTGTGGTCCCATTGACGGCCTGCTGTCCATGGGCGTTCAGCCGGTCCTGCTGGAACTCGCCGGGCGCCTTGCCGAACCAGCGCAGGCAGGCGCGGTGGAACGCGCTGGGGTCGGCGAAACCCAGCTTGTAGCTGAGGTTCTTGACGCTGATGCGGTCGCTGCCCAGGTATTGCTGGGCGATCGTGCGGCGCACCTCGTCGACGAGCGTGGAAAAGTCGGTGCCCTCGTCCGCGAGACGGCGCTGCAGGGTGCGCTCGCTGATCGCGAGGCGCCGTGCGACGGCATCGCGCAGTGCGCCGCCCTGGTCGATCATCGCCGGCAGCAGCTCGCGCACGCGCGCGGCCACGCTCGTGCGCTCGGCCTGCGCGAGGCGTTCGTCGAGCAGGCGGAACAGGCCTTCCGCCGCGAGCGGGTTCGCGGTGGGGATCGGCGCCGAGATGTCGGCGTTGGCGAATTCGAGCGCGTTGGCGGGCGCGCCGAAGCGCACCGGGCAACCGAACCAGCGCGCGTACGGCGCCGTGTCGAGCGGGGCCGGATACGCGTATTCAACGAGGGCCGGTTTCAGGTCGGGCTTGCTGCCCACGAAGCGCATCGTCGCCAGCAGCAGGTTCCAGGTGAAGTCGTAGCGCGCCTGCGGCACGGAGCGCGCGCCGCCGACGAGGTTCAGGCCCACGCGCACGCGGTCCGCCTTCGGTTCGATCGTGGCGCGTACGACGGGCGACACGAGCGGCATGTAGCGCGTCAGGCTGTCCGCGGCCTGGCGCAGGGTGGGGGAGGCGAGCATCAAATGGCCCAGCACGCCGAGCCAGCTGAGCGGATCGGGTGCGAACACGCGAAAGCCGATCAGGGGATCGCCGCTGGCGGCCGCGAGGCTTTCCCACAAGGTGCTGAACTGGTCGGACAACGCGAGCAGGTCGGCCGCGCGCTGCCCTTCTGCGCCGTGCCCGAACCACTCGAGTCCGGCCCTGGCGAACAGGGCGTCGACGTCCATGCCCTCGGCGCCGAGGCAGGCCTTGATGCGTTGCACCACGTCCGTGGCGGACAGATACTTCACGCTGGCGACCGCGTACGTGCGGACGCGTCCTGGGCTGGTCTCATGCTTGTCTCCTGACTCATATTGAGTGGCCCCGGGTTCTTGTGCCCGGGTGTGTCTTTTTATTATGTGTGCATGCGAAATCCCAACGCTTCGGAAAATGATCTCGTGTTTATCAAAAACCGCTCATTTTCGACAGGCAAGATTTTCAATTTGATGCAACGCAACCCCGACGTTGCCGGTCGGAATCAGGCACGCGCCTGCTGCCGTGCCCGAGCGGGCGTGATGCCGTACGCGGCCGCGAAACAGGCCGTCATATGACTCTGGCTGTTGAACCCGCATTGCGCCGCAACACGGGCAATGGAGAAGCTGGTGCGGGTTAATAATTCATGGACCCGTTCGAGGCGTAAACGCAACACATAGCGGTGCGGCGTCATGCCCATCGCTTCCTGGAAGATGCGGCGGAAGTGCGATTCCGACACACCCGCGCGCTCGGCCAGCTCGGCGTTGGACAGTTCGCTCGACAGGTTCTGGCCGATCCATTCCAGCACGCCTTGCAGGCGGCCGAGCTGGAGGGCGTCCGGCGGCAGGTGGCGGCCCGTCTTGCCTTCCAGGACGCGGCATGTCTGCTCGATCATCAGGGAGGAGGCGCGTTCGACGAAGCCCGCGTTGGGCGTGCTGCTGCGGGCGACCTCGGCCAGCAGCTGCTGGGCGGCCGCATGCACGAGCTGGTCGGAAAACGTCGGCGATTTGGCGCGCGCGGCGAGCAGGCGCTGCAGGTGGCGCACCATCTCGTGGTCCGGATCGAGGAAGTGGAACATCGCCATGTCGATCGCGCCGAAGAACGTCCAGCGGCTGGCGAAGCCGGGCTGGAACACGGTCGCGGCGCCGGCCAGGAAGTCGAACGAACGGCCCGCGCTGCGCCCGGCCGTGGCGCGTGCACCGCCCAGGTGGCAGGCCAGCACCAGCGAATCGAGCGGCGGGACCTGACAGCCGCCCAGTTGGAAGATATAGCGCTCGGCGCGCAGCGGGATGCCGCCGATCTCCACGCTGATCACCGGCTCGCCCAATGCATTGCTGATCCTGTCCCAAGTATGCACGGTGCCCCAATCGAATGAGCGGTTTTTTACAAAAACGATAGCGTTTTATAACATCCGCCAGACGTGCATGCATCCAAAATATAGAAAAAGTGCAATAACCGTGGCCAAAACACCACGTTGGGATGCATGAAAAATCCGCCATCCGCCACGCCACGAAAGCGTGCGGAGCCGGGACACAAGGGGCTGCATGAAGCGCCCCAGGGAGACATCATGTACACATTCCTGCTGGGGATCCTCGCGGTCCTCGTGGGCGGGGCCGGCGTGCTTGCCAAGCACGAGGCGCAGGACCGTCCGCTCGACCGCTTCGACCTGCCGCCGGCCATGTCCGTGGCCGCCGCCGGCATTCCGAACGTGTCGATGGAGCCGTTCTCCGAGCTCAAGTACAAGAATATCGTCCACCAGGCCTACGACTACAGCTGCGGCTCCGCGGCGCTCGTCACGATCCTCAAGTACCACCTGGGCATCGACGTCACCGAGCAGCAGTCGATGGAAGGGATGATGGCCTTCGGCGAGAAGGACAAGATCATCGAGCGGCGCGGTTTTTCCCTGCTCGACATGAAGCGTTATCTCGCGTCGATCGACGTGCAGAGCGCGGGCTTCCACGCCGAGATGTCGGACCTGCTCACACTGGATTCGCCGGGCATCGTGCCGATCGACTACGCCGGCTTCAAGCACTTCGTCGTGCTGCGCGGCGTGCGCGGGGGCCTCGTGTTCCTGGCCGACCCGTCGGCCGGCAACATCACGTTCTCGGTCGAGGAATTCGCCACGCTGTGGGACCGCAACACGCTGTTCGTCGCCTACCCGCCGAAGAACCATCCGCCCGCGTTGAAGCTCGCGCTGGCCGACGACGAGCTGGGCGTGGTCGACATGGACCGCATCCGCGACCGCGGCCTGCAGCGCCCCATCGACACGCAGGTGGCGAACGAACGCCTGCTGAACGGTTTCGGCGGCATCTCGATCCGCAAACAATAGACCCATCACGAAGGACCACCATGAAGATTTCCAATGTGTTCGCGTCCGTGTCCGCGCCGGCGCTGGCTTGCACCTTCCTGCTCGCCCAGTTGCCGGCGCACGCCCAGGACACGGCGAGTTCCTCCACGCTGAACGGCGCCACGACTGGCACGCCTCCCGCCTCCGCCGACGCGGTGCGCGACGCGCTGGCGAAGAAGGAGACCGACGCCGACAACACGACGCTGCTGAAGGAAACGCTGACCGCGGTCGACAAGCAGTACTCGCTGATCCGCAAGGGCAAGGTGCAGCTGAACTACGAGCTGGGCTACAGCTACATCGGCCAGGAGAAGATCAACACCGACCTGTCGTCCGGCACCGCGACGCTGTTCTCGATCGAGAACACGAACTCGCACACGATCACCAACACGATCGCGGCGGACTACGGCGTGCGCAACAACCTGACCGCCAACGTCACGCTGCCCATGATCAGCCGCTACTCCGATACCGGCGGTTTCTCTGGCGTGTCGCACACGATCGGCGACGTGGGCCTGGGCGTGCGCTGGCAGCCGCAGGAGGTCAAGCGCGACGAGGTCGCGTACACCCTCACGGGCAACGTGCGCCTCGCGACGGGCACCAGCCCGTACAAGGTCGACGTGCAGAAGGGCGTGGCCACGGGTTCCGGCGTCAACACCATCAACATCGGCGCCAACATGACGCGCATCGTCGATCCGGTCGCGCTGTTCGGCTCCTTCAACGTGGGCTACAGCCTCACCGCGAAACACCTGAGCCAGCAGCTGTACGGCGCCACGCTGCGCCAGGTGAAGCCGGGCGCCAGCTTCGGCTTCGGCCTCGGCTTCGCCTATGCGCTGTCGTACAAGATCACGACGTCGTTCTCGTTCCAGGAATCGATCATGTCCCGCTCCACGCTCACGTTCGACAACGGCAACAAGGCGCAGACGCAGACCCAGAGCGCGGGCATCCTGGCGATCGGCGCGGGCTACCGCGTGTCGCCCAAGACCACCGTCAACGTGACGGTCGGTGCCGGTCTCACGGCGGCGGCGCCGAACCTGTCGCTCACCATGAGCCTGCCGTTGTCGCTGTGAGGCCGTCTCCATGACCGCCGCGCCGTCGACTCTCGATTTGTCCGCGCGCCGTCTCGTCCGGGCGCTCGCCATGGCGGGCCTGGCCACGGCGCCATGCGCCCATGCGGGCGTCACCGACAACCTCGTCACGAGCCCCACCGCGATGGCGATGGGGAACGCGGTGACGGCCGATCCGCCCGGGATCGAATCGATCCACTTCAACCCCGCCGGCCTCGCGCGCCTGACGGGCACGCAGAAGATCGACGCCGTGTTCATGGCGGCGATCCGCAACCCGAACCGGTTCGTCACCGCGCCCGACATCGACATCGGCGGCTTCAAGGACGACCCGATCAACGGCAAGTCGAGCGGGCCGGTGCGCCAGGCGATGGAGATCCCGTTCTACGGCATCCCCAAGGCGCGCCTGCCTGCCGTGCTGGTGCCCGGCCTCGGCTTTTCGTACAACCCGTCCGGGTCGCGCTGGACGTTCGGCACGATGGTGTACCTGGCGGCGGCGATGAGTATCGACCGCACCAAGGACCCGGACGACCCGGGCCGCTTCGACGGCCGCCTCGTCCAGCTGCAGCGCCTCGTGTACCTGTCGCCGGCGGCCGCGTACAAGGTGACGGACACGCTGAAGGTCGGCATCTCGGTCCCGATCGCGTATTCGGCCTTCGCCATCAACACCGACTTCCGCGCACCCAACAAGCTGCTCGGCACCGTCGGCCAGCTGCAGAAGGCCGTCTGCCCGGACGGCAACGGCACCGTGCTCGACACGCTGACGTTCGGCCTGTGCGGTGGCGGTCCGGAAGGCATGGTCAATCCGTTCAAGCGCGCCGCCAACATCGACTTCGACCTGCGCGCGTCGTTCGACCCGACGGTCAATATCGGCGTGCTGTGGGAGCCGAAGAAGTGGTTCGCGCTGGGCCTCGTGTACCAGGGCGGCGCGCGCACGACCTACACCGGGTCGTACATGTTCCACAGCGATCCGATGCTGCGCGGCTTCGTGCGCGGGCTGAATTCGAGCCTGCTCGGGCCCATCGTCGGGGCCGTCACCGGCATGCCGCAGGAGATCCCCGAATACCAGTCGGGGAACATGACGGCGAAGATCCCGTTCCCGTGGCGCGTGCAGGCCGGCATGAAGGTGATGCTGACGGATTACGTGCAGCTGAACGCGGACGTCAGCTACGCCGACTGGGCGCAGTGGAAGGAGTTGACGTTCCAGTTCGACCGCAGCGTCAAGCTGCTCGAGATGGCGCGGTTGTTCGGCTATGCGAATTCGAGCCAGGCCACGTTCAAGATGGGATTCAGGAGCGCCGTCAACTACAGCTTCGGCACGCAGCTCAACCTGACGAAGAAGCTGGCGCTGCGCCTCGGCTACGAGCCGCGCAAGAGCTCCATCCCGGGCAACCAGATGAGTCTTCTCGCGCCGCTGCCGGACACGAAGCTCAGGAGCGTCGGCCTGCGCTACCGCTTCGACGACGGCGGGGAAGTCAACCTGACGGGCAGCTACATGAAGGGCTCGTACAACATCCCGGCGCGCAGCGACTGCAATCTCAACTGCGACAATTTCTTCAACCTGATCTACAACCCTTACGCGGCCACCACGGTGTCCGGCAGCCTGATCGTGAAATACGCGGGCGCCTCGTACACGCGGCCGTTCTAACTGGAGATGACGATGTTCCGATCGATGTGGATGACGATGGCGCTGGGTGCGGGCGTCGGCCTGGCCGCCGGTGCGCACGCGGAGGGCATGAACGGCGTGTCCCCCGCCAAGCAGGCGCTCGTGCAGCGCGTGCTGGACAAGATGGGACTGGAGTCCGTCGGCCTGCAGATGCTGCAGGCGCCGGTGGCCGACATGCTGCGCCAGTCGCGCGTGGTGGTGCAGAGCCGCGTCCCGGCCGACAAGCAGGACGCGACGATGAAGGACATCACGGCGGAGGCGACGAAGTTCGTCGAGCAGGAAACGCCGGGCCTGCGCACGAGCACGCACGCCATCGTGCAGTCCAGCGTGGCGCCGCTGCTCGCGCAGAAGTTCAGCGAGGACGAGCTGAAACAGCTGGCCGGCATCCTCGAATCGCCCGTGCTGGCGAAATTCGAGAGTGTCGTGCCGGAGATGAAGAAGGCGGTCGGCGAGAACGTGGCCAAGGCGAACGCGGCGCAGATCCAGCCGAAGATGACGGAGCTGCAGAACCGCGTGGGCCTGAAGCTGCGCGCGGCTGCCGGGCAGTAATGACCACACCATGAGGAGGCGGGGATGAGCGACTGGATGACAGGCAGTACCAACAGGTCCCGGCTGGGCCAGATCCTGATCGAGAAGAAGCTGATCTCGCAGGAACAGCTGGACGCGGCAATCCGCGCGCAGGCGCAGAGCGGACGCCGGCTGGGCGAGATCCTGGCCGACATGAAGCTGATCACGCAGGCCCAGGTGCGCGGCGCCGTGCGGCGCCAGCGCAGCCTGCGCATGGCGGCGGCACTGGCGACCGCATTGCTCGGGCCCTTGCACGCCTATGCGGCGGTGGCGGCGGCGCCGGCGGCGGCCGTCTCCACGCGGTTGCCGGGCGAAAGCGGCCGCGGCATGCGTACGCTGTCGGACGAGGAGCTCGGCGAGGTGTCGGGCCAGGGCCGCAAGGACGATCAACTGGGCGACGCGCTGCGCGACCAGACGCGCCAGGCGGAGCTGCGGCTGATCGCGCTGGCGGCACAGGGCGGGCAGCAGGGCCTGCAGGCAGCCGTGCAGCACGCGCTGCCGAACGACGGCGTGCGCGTGCTGGGCGAACTTGCGGCGGTGTTCAATCCGCTCGCGCTGCTGCTGTCGGCCGACACGACCGTGCGCGACGTCAGCTACGATCCGGCCAATTCGCATGCGACCGTGAACAAGGACGGCTCCGTCACATTGCGCCTGCCCAGCACGATCGGCGAGATCAGCTTCCGCAACATCCGCGTGGGCAGCCATCCCGGGCCCACGTTCGGCAGCATCGAAATCCACGACATCGACCTGCGCGGGACGACGATCAGCGTCAAGCCGATCGGGCACTAAAACGGAGGTACGAAACAAAACGCCCCGCACGAAGCGGGGCGTTTCTCTTTCCGAAGCGGGTTCAGCGCAATCCGAGCAGCGCGAGGACGCGATCGCGGCTGACGCCGACGAGTGCCGACGTGAGGGCGATCAGCGACTCGTAGTCCGTGGCCGCGGCCACCTTGCCGAAGTCGTCGGCGGCGATCGCCAGGTCCGGCGGCGGCGGCGCGGCATCCGACACCTGGACGCTGGCGGCCTGCAGGGCGGCGCTGGCGGCGGCCTGCGAGCGGTGCACGCGTTCCAGCGCCTGGACCACTTCGCGCAGGCTCTGGCGCAGCGCGTCGGCATTGCCCGTTTCGGCGCCGACGTTCCATTGCTGGGGCGCCAGGCTGGCCGCCACCTCATCCGTGGTCACGCGGCCGCGGCCGCTCACGGCGATGCTGTCCTTGACGGCCGACCAGTTCGATTCCGGCGTCGTGAATACCAGTTCGCCGTTCTCGTCCAGGCTCGCGTGCACGCCCATCGGGGCGAGGGCGCGGTCGAGGGCGCGGGCGATCTGCTGGCTCGACTGGTCCGGCTCGATGTTGACGGCCATCTGCGGGCCGCCGGCGCTGCCGACCGAGAACGAGATGGTCTGCGGCGCGCTCTTCTTGAGGCTGTCGATGTCGAGGCCGCGGATGCGGAAGCGCTGCGTGGCCGGCCTGGTCGAATAATTCAGGTTGCTGTCGACGCTGCCGCCACCGGTCTTCTTGCGCTCGGCCAGGGTGTGGGCCAGCTGGCGGGCGTGGACTTCGAGCTGCAGGCGCGAACCGTTGCGGGTGCCGGCCAGCTTGGCCGTCAGTTCGCCCTTCAACGCTTCGAGCTGGCTCGCCACGCGTTCGAGGTAGTCGAGCGCCTGCTGGGCGCCCGCCACCTGGTCCTGCAGGCCGCTGGCGATGCGCGACGCGCCGCCGTTGGCGCGCAGCGGCGCCGCGGACGCCGTGGAGGATGACGCCGCGGTCTGCGCCGCGTCGTCGACGGCGCCCGTGGAGCGGGTCGGAACGAGACGGGACGAGGCATTCGCCCGGGTACCGAGGGCGCCGCCGGTTCCGCCGGCGGTCGTGGGTCGTAATGTGGTATCCATGACCATCAGAGCACCGAGAAGAGGGACAGTTTGCCGATCTTGCTGTAGGCCGTGTAGCTGGCCTGGAGTGCCGTCTGGTAGCCGTTCAGCTCGATGGCCGCGGTGCCGATGTCGAGCTGGCCGATGTCGAGGATGGCCGTCTGGTTCGACAGGCTGACGTTCTCGTGGTTGGCGTCGATCGTCTTGAGGACGTTCTGCTGGCCGCCGATGACGGCGACCTTGCCGCCGACGAGATTCATCGCGTCGTCGAATCCGTTCAGGTTGGCTTTCAGGACAGTACGCACGGCCGGGTCGTTGACGTTGACGGTGGTGCTCGACAGCGTGTCAATCGTCTGATCGAGCTGGTTCAGCAGGGTTTCGACGCCCTTGACGTTCTGGTTCGCCACCTGGGTGATGCCATTGCCCACGACGACCAGCTGGTCGTTCGTATTGCCCGCATAGCTGTAGCGCGAACCGGCAGGTGCCGAGGCATTGTAGGCGATCGGTGCGGTGCCGGTCACGGTGCCGGAAAACACGTAGCGGCCTTCCTGGTCGATCGTATTGGCCGAGTACGACAGGCTGTCCCGCAGCGAGACCAGCGACGTGACCATCGCGTTCAAGTCCTGGGACGTGTTCGAGGCGTCCAGTGCCCACACGAGCAGGTCGCGGCCCGAGCCCATGTCGTTGACCATGTTCTGCAGGTAGCCTTCGTTTTTCCCGAGGCGTTCGTTGACCGCGGCGATGTTGCTGCGGTACTGCTTGATGCCGGCCTCTTCGCGCTTCAGGCGCGACATGCGCACGCTGTCGACCGGATCGTCCGACGGCAGCTGGATGCGGTTGCCGCTGGCCATTTGCTGTGTCACGTAGGTGATGCGCTCCTGGTTCTCCTGGAGCGACTGAGTCATCATCGCCTGGTATTGGCTGGTGGCGATACGCATGCTTCTCTCCCTTAACCCATCATCTGCAAGGTGGCGTCGAACAGCGCGTTCGCGACGGACATCACCTTCATGTTGGCCTGGTACATGTTCTGGTACTCGACGAGGTGCACGGCTTCCTCGTCCTGGTTCACGCCGCTCGTCGACTGCCAGTCCGCGACGGCCTGGTCGCGCATCGTCTGCGTGGTCTTGAGGGCGCCCTTGTTCTGCTGGCTGTCGACGGCGAGGCGGCCGACGAGCTGGGTGTCGGCGTCGCTGATCATCACGGTGCCGATCCTGGTCATCGTGATCGTCTGGCTCTTGATGCCAACCAGTTTCTGCAGGTTGCCGGTGTCGCCGGCCGTGCCGTCGCCGGAAAATGCGAGGTCCGACGTCTGGTAGCCCGCCGCCACCTGCAGCATGGTCGACGTGCTGCCCGGGTTGTACACGAACAGCGGCTTGCCGGCCGAACCGTCCATCGCATAGCCGGCCTGGAGCTGGGTGTTGACCTTGTCGGCGATCTGCTGGGCCATCTCGGCCACGCCCTGCTGCAGCGGCAGCAGCGTGTCGCGCTCGTAGACCGACAGGCCGCCGAGCTGGCCGCCGGCCCTGGTCGTGTCGAGGTCGAACCTGGTGCCGGCGAACGTCAGGCTGAACGTCTGCGCGGCGCCGCCGCTGACGGACAGCTGGCCGGCGACGCCGCCCAGCACCAGCGACTGGCCGGTCTTGAGCGACACGTTGCGGGTACCGTCCGGCTGGTCGCTGACTTCCAGGCCCATCTGGTTCGCCAGGCTGTCGATCGCCTGGTCGCGCGCGTCGACCAGTGCCGACGCATTGCTGCCGGTGGCGTTGGCATTCGCGATCTGGGCGTTCAGCGACGCGATCGATGCGATCGCCGTATTGGCCGAGTCGACCAGCGCGCTGCGCTGCTGGCGCACCGACTGCAGCTGGGCGTTGTAGACGTTGTTCATGCTGTTGAAACGCTGGGACAGCAAGTTGGCGGCGGTCACCACCTGCTGGCGCAGCGGGGTCGACGTCGGATCGACGCCGGCCACCGAGTTCAAGGCCGCGAAGAAGCCGTCGATGCCGCTGGACAGGCTGGCGGTGTCGTCGCCCATCACCTGTTCCAGCTGGGTCAGGTAGGGCTGCGTCTGCGAGTGCGCGCCCAGGTCCGACGCGCTGCGCCACATCTGCTGGGTCTTGTAGCTGTCGGAGAACCGCATCAAGGCGGTCACGCGCACGCCGTTGCCGGCCTGGCTCGAACCGGCAGAGGGCGCGACCGCGGTCAGCAGGGCCGACTGGCGGGTATAACCTTTGGTCTGCAGGTTCGCGACGTTCTGGCTGCTGGCCGACAGGGCAAGTTGCGAAGCGACCGCGCCGGACAGCGCGTTGTTCAGGATGCTCATGGTGCGAAGCTTTCTTGTGCGTGTTCTCAGTTAAGACAGGCGACCGTTCAGCTCGTTTTATTAAGCGGCGCGGGCAAGATCTGCCGCAAAATCGCGTCGGCGACGCCGAAGGCACGCTGCTGCGCCATGTTCCCGGCCAACATGTTATCCACCATATCGGTCATGTCCTGGTTGACTTTGTCCTTGGTCGGGCTGTCGTCCGGCGCGATGGTGCGCGTGCTCTCGCGCATCTGGTGCAGCATGTGCGAGATGAAAAAGCTCTCGAATTCGACGGCGGCCTTGGTCGCTTTGGCAACATAGGCTTTGTCCGCGGCCGCTGCGGCGACTTTTTCCTCGCCGGCGGCCTGGTCCGGCTGTTCCGGACCGATTGCATTGATGTTGTTCAGCATCAGATTACCACCAGTTCGCCTTCGATCGCACCGGCCTGGTCGAGGGCCTGCAGGATCGCCATGATGTCGTCGGGAGAAGCGCCGAGGCTGTTGACCGTGTCGATGATGGTCTGCAGGCGGGCGCCGGCCGGCCAATGGAACATCTGGCCCGAGCCCTGGTCGACGGAGACTTTCGATTGCGGGGTGACCTGCGTCTGGCCCTTGGAGAACGGTCCCGGCTGGCTGACGGCCGAGCTTTCCGAAATCACGACCTTGAGCGAGCCGTGGGTCACGGCGGCCGATTTCACGCGCAGGCCGTCGGAAATCACGACGGTGCCGGTGCGCGAGTTGAACACGACGCGCGGCACTTCCTCGCCCGCCGCCACCGCCATGTTTTCCAGCTTGGCGACGAAGGCGACGCGCTCGGTCGGATTCGTCGGCGCCACGACCTCGACGCTGGTGCCGTCGGCCGTGGTCGCGACCTCGCCGAAACGGCGGTTGATCGCATTCACGACGTTGGTCGCCGTGTCGAAATTCGGGTGGCGCAGGCGCAGCAGCACGACCGGGCGGGTGGCGAAATCGGTCGGGATCTCGCGCTCGATCTGGGCGCCGTTCGGGATGCGGCCGCCGGTCGGCGTGTTGACCGTCACCGACGAGCCGCTCTTGCCGGCGGCGGAGAGGCCGCCGACGACGAGGTTGCCCTGGGCCAGCGCGTAGACTTCGTTGTCGGCCGCGCGCAGCTGGGTCAGCAGCAGCGTGCCGCCGCGCAGGCTTTTCGCGTCGCCCAGCGACGAGACGGTGACGTCGATCGCCTGGCCGCGGCGGTAGCCGGGCGGGAACACGGCGGACACCATGACGGCGGCCACGTTCTTGTTCTTCGCTTCTTCGCCTTCCGGCAATTTGACGCCGAACTGCTTGAGCATGTTGACGACCGACTGGCTCGAGTACTTCACCTGCGTGGAGTCGCCGCTGCCGTTCAGGCCCACGACGAGGCCGTAGCCGACGAGCGGGTTCTCGCGCACGCCTTCAACGCTGACGAGGTTGCGCAGCGGCTGGGTGCGCGCGAGGATGGCCGCGTCGGGACTGACGGACGGGGTCTTCACGGCGGGGGCGGCGAACGCCGGCAGGGCCAGCACCGTGGCCAGGGCGAACGAAGCGAAACGTAGGGTACGGGTCATGTCGTCCTCAGAAGGGCATGAACGGACCGGTGAAGAACCGGGTCAGCCAGCCGGGGGTGTTGGCATCGGCCAGCGTGCCCTGGCCGGAATAGGCGATGCGGGCATTGGCCACGCGCAGCGACGACACCTGGTTCTCGTTGTCGATGTCGGCGGCGCGCAGGTAACCCTTGATGCGCACGTATTCCTCGCCCTGGTTCAGCTGCAGGCGCTTTTCGCCGGCCACGCGCAGCAGGCCGTTCGGCAGCACTTCCTGCACGAGCACGGTGATCGCGCCGGACAGCGCGTTCTGCTGGGTGCTGGTGGCGTCGCCGTTGAAGCTGCGGTCGGCCGAGACGTCGATGCCGGTGCGGCCGAACGTCTTGCCGAGCGCGCTGATCGGCGTCACGGACGCGGAGGAACCCTTGCTGAAGCTGGTCCCGGCCTTCTTGCTGGCCTGGGTCGTTTCCTGCAGGAGGACGGTGACGACGTCGCCCACGCGGAACGCGCGTGCGTCCGAGGTCAGCGAGACGGTATCGGCGCTGAACACGCCGCCGCCGACGCCGCCGCGCGCCGGCTGCGTTTTCGGCAGGGCGAGGGCGTCGTCCTGGACGACAGGGTTGTTCAGGGGGACACGCGAGGCGCATCCGGTCAGCGCGAGGCTGGCCGCCATCCCGGCGGCGAGGGCGAAGCGTTTCATGTTTAGCGGGAAGCCTGGGACAGGTATTGCAGCATGTTGTCGGCGGCCGACAACACCTTGGTGTTCATTTCGTAGGTGCGCTGGGCGGCGATCATGTCGACCATCTCTTCGACGACCTGCACGTTCGATCCTTCCAGTGCGCCCTGCTTGATCTTGCCGAAGGCGCCGTCGCCGGCCTTGCCTTCGTTCGGGTTGCCGCTGGCGGCGGTTTCCTGGAACAGGTTCTCGCCCAGGGCTTGCAGGCCGGCCGGGTTGACGAACGTGGTCAGGGTGAGCTGGCCCAGTTCGGTCGGGGCGACGTTGCCCGGAACGGATGCGCTGACCATGCCGTTCTCGCCGATCGTGATCGAGGTCGCGTTGTTCGGGACGGTGATCTGCGGCACCAGGGGCAGGCCCTGGGCATTGACCAGCACGCCGTTCGAATCGACCTGGAGCTGGCCTGCGCGGGTGTAGGCCGGCTGGCCGTCCGGACGGCGCACCTGCAGGAAACCGTTGCCATTGATCGCCACGTCGAGCGACTGGCCGGTGGTCTGGATGTTGCCGTTGGTGAAGATCTTCTGGGTGCCGACGATGTTCACGCCGTTACCGAGCTGGACGCCGTTGCTGACGGTATTGTCGGCCGTCTGGGCGCCCGGCTGCTTGTCGACCTGGTAGAACAGGTCTTCGAACACGACGCGGTCGCGCTTGAAGCCGACCGTGTTCACGTTGGCCAGGTTGTTGGCGATGGCTTGCAGTTTCGCATCTTGCGCCTGCACACCGGTCTTGCTGATCCACATTGCTGGATTCATGGTTTCTCTCTCTTCTGATTCGGTTTAGGACGCGCGTTCAGCCGGCGATCAGCTTGTTGCCCGTCTCGTTCATGCCGTCGCTGGCCTTGAACAGGCGCATCTGCACTTCGAAGCTGCGGTTCAGGCTCATCGTGGCGACCATCTCTTCGACGGCCGAGACATTGCTGCCTTCCAGCGAGCGCGGGCGGACCTTCACGTTCGGATCGGTCGGCAGGTTGGCGCCGTCGCGCGACACGATCAGGCCGGCCTCGTTCTTCGTCAGCTCGGCACCGGTGGCGTTCACGAGGCGCAGCTTGTCGACGACCTGCATCTGCGTGGCGCCTTCGGTCAACACGGAAATCGTGCCGTCCGTGCCGACCTCGACCGCGGTGTGCTGCGGCAGCACGATCGGGCCGCCTTCGCCCATCAGCGCATGGCCGTGGACCGACAGCGCGCCGTCGGGACCGATTTCGATTTCGCCGGAGCGGGTATAGGCTTCGCCGTCGCCGTACTGCACGGCGAGGTAGCCCTGGCCGCCGATCGCGACGTCGAGCGGACGGCCGGTTTCGCGGACCGAGCCGGCCCGGGTCGAGACCGTGTCGGCCTGCATCGACGACATGTGGCGGTCGTCGTAGCCGTAGCCGCCCAACTGCTGGCTGGTCGCCACTTCCATGCTGGCCCGGAAGCCCGCGGTGTCGAGGTTCGCCAGGTTGTTGGCGTGGACCTGCTGGGCGCGCATCAGGCGCTCGGCGCCGGAAACGGCGGTGAAGATCAGTTTATCCATGGGGCGTCGGGCCTTACAGAGCCTGCATCAGGGCCTGCATCATCTGGTTCTCGGTGGTCAGGACCTTCGAGTTGGCCTGGTAGTTGCGCTGCGAGGTCATCAGGCCGACCAGTTCCGACGTGATGTCGACGTTCGAGCCTTCCAGCGCGCCGGTCGACAGCTTGCCCGACAGGCCCACGCCCGGCGGGTTGATCAGCGCGGCGCCGGATTCGGCGTTGGCGACCCAGCTGGTCTGGCTGATGGCCGACAGTGCGCCTTCGTTGGCGAACGTCGCAAGAGCGACGGTGCCGACCACCTGCGACTGGTCGTTGCTGTACTTGGCCACGAGCGAGCCGTCGGCCGCCATTTCCACGCCCACGAACGAACCGGACGCATAGCCGTCGCTGCGGTTGGTGGTGGTGGCGGCTTCGCCGGCGAAGCGGGTGGTGCCCTTGTAGTCGATGGTGACGTTGCCCGCATCGGCACCGTTCGCCGCCGGGAAGGTGACGGCGTTGCCGGTCGTGCTCGTCAGCTGGCCGGTCGTGTCGAACTTCAGCTCGGCCGACGAGGCCGTCGCATCCACCGCGGCGCCGTCCATCGAATAGAACACGTTGACGGTGTCGGCATCCTTCTTGACGAAGTACTGCGACAGCGTGTGCTGCGTGCCGATCGAGTCGTACACGATCGACTGCTTGACCATGTTGTACGAGTCGCTCTTCGTGGAGTCGAAGCCGGTGGTCGGCACGGTCCAGTCGGCCGACATGTTGCCGGTGTAGGCGATGCCGGTCGTCGCGACGGCCGGGATCTGGCCGGTCGGGACCTGCACGTCGCCCATCGTGCCCAGCGCACCGTTCTTGGACGGGCCGTAGCCCTGCACCTTGTTGCCGTTGCTGTCGACCAGGACGCCTTTCGCGTCGGTCGAGAAGATGCCGACGCGCGAATACTGCGTGGTGCCCTGGGCGTTGACGCTGACGAAGAAGCCGCGGCCGTCGATGGCGGCGTCGAGGGCGCGGCCGGTGGTCTGGGTGCTGCCGTTCTGGCTGATGTTCTGCGTGACGGACCCGATTTCCACGCCGTTCGGCTGGGTACCGGCCATGACGGACGCGAAGTTGGCGCGGCCGGCCTTGAAGCCGTAGGTGGCCGCGTTGGCGATGTTGTTCGAAACGGTGTTCAGTTGCTCGTTGATGGCCTGGATGCCGGACAAAGCGATGTCGAAGCTCATGTCGATTCCTTAAATACGTTGCGGTAGAGGGTGGGCGCCGCTCAGGAGCCCGTCTTGCCGTTGAAACCCGTGACGGACGAGGGAGCGACCTCGCCGATGTTGGCCACCTGGAGCACGACGCTGGAGCCATTCACGCGCACGCTGTTCAGGCGCGCCGCCACTTCGATCGTCGGCGAGCTGCCGTCCGATGGTTTGGCCTGGATCTTGTACGTGCCGGGTGCCAGGCCAAGGGCGTCCGGATCGATGGTGAACGACTGGGCGCCGGAACCGGCGCCCAGGTCGATCGCATGCTGTTGGCCGTCGACGCCGGTCAGGATCAGGCTCGTGCCGGCGGACAGGCCGTTCAATTGCACGGTGCCGCTCAACTTGCTGCCGTCGAGCTTGACGGTATCCGTCGCGACCGTCACGTTGGAACCCACCTGGCCGCCCATGGCGAGCGTCTGCAGGCTTTGCAGCACGCTCGCGCTGGCGGTCGTCGTCTGCGACAGGTTCTGCAGCGCTTCCGTCTGCGACAGCTGCGACAGCTGGTTGACGTACTGGGTCGGGTCCTGCGGCGACAGGGGATCCTGGTTCTGGATCTGCGCCACCAGCAGCTTGGTGAACATGTCCTTGTTGGCCGCGGTCGGTGCCTGGGTTGCGACCTTGTCGGTGCCCGTGTTCGCGGTGCCGCCGAACTGGGTGTTGGTGGCGTGATTGGTGGTCACCATGTTCAGGATTCTCCCAGCTTGAGCAGCGACTGCTGCATGGATTTGATGCGTCCGAGGACTTCGACGTTGGTTTCGAAGGCGCGGCTGGCGGACATCATGTCGGCCATCTCGGACACTTCGTTGACGTTGGTGTAATAGACCATGCCGTCGGCATCGGCCTTCGGGTTGCCCGGCTCGTGCACGCGGCGCAGCGGCTCGGCGCTCTCGACCACGTCGAGCACGCGTACACCCGCGCTCGCCTCGTTGCCCATGACGGCCGCGAAGACCGGCTTGCGGGCGCGGTACGCCTCCGCTTCGGAGCCGGCCGCGACGTCGGCGTTGGCCAGGTTGCTGGCAATCGTGTTCAGGCGCACCGACTGTGCCGCCATCGCCGAACCGGCGATCTGGGAAATGTCCTTGAAGCCCATAGTTGACCTGTTATTGACCGTTGATGGCTTTTGCCAGACCGCGCAACTGCATGTTGATGAAGGTCAGGCTGGTATTGAAATCGGAAGAGTTCTGGCCGAACGCGGCTTGCTCGACGCCGATCTCGACCGTGTTGCCGTCGGCGCTCGGGTGGTACGGTACGCGGTACAGCGGCTGGTCGTCGGAGAGGCTGAGCTCGCCGTTCTCCGTGTCGATGCGATCCTGCAGCATGGCGCCAAAATCGATGTCGCGTGCGGTGTAGCCGGGCGTGCTCTCGTTTGCGATGTTCGCCGCCAACACCTTGGTGCGCTCGGCGCGCAATTCCAGCGCGTCCGCATGCACACCGAGTGCGTCTTTGAAATTAATCGTCATGTCAGGAACTCCTGTCGGTTGAATTTCGGATGATTGGTTAGAATCAGATTTTTCCGCAGCCACTATTCTCTAATGATTGCTTTCTGTAAGGCAACCCTTGTCGGTTCTTCACTGATGCTGTTTTCTGCGCTCGCGCAAGCGGCGGCGCCGTCGATTCCCATGCAAATCGAGCAAGCCGCCCGTGCCGAACTGGAAAAACAGATGGCGGCGTCCGGCTTGACCGAACCGCAATTCGAGATCGCCGTCGTGACCGCGCGGCCGGCGCCGCCGTGCAGCCAGCAAGTGGCCGTGGAACCGCTCGATACCCGTTCTCCCCAGCGGATGCGCTTCGTGGCGCGCTGTCCGGACACGCCCGGGTGGCGGTACGAGTACGCCGTCCGCGCGCGCGTGACGGCCATGGTCGCGATCGCGGCGGCACCGGTCGCTGCCGGCGAAGCATTGACGGACGCACAAGTCACGATCGAGCGCCGTGATATTTCCAACACTGCCGATCCGATCAGTAATCCGGCCGACGCGGTCGGACAAATGTCTCGCCGCATGTTGCGTCCAGGAGACATTTTGCGCAGCGGACAGCTCAGCAGTCCCGTTTTGGTGAAGCGCGGTGACGCCGTCATGATGGTCGCGCGGCGCGAAGGCATCGAAGTGAGCATGACCGGAGAGGCATTGGATGCGGGCGGGAAGGGCGCCGTCGTGCGCGTGCGCAACGCCGGCAGCGGCCAGGTCGTGCGCATGCGCGTGGCCGGGCCCGGCACGGTTGAGCCGATCGACATGGCGATCAGCCGCTGATGCCCTGGAGTTTGCCGGCCAGGCGTGACAGCTTGGCCGCATAAGCGGGATCGGTGGCGTAGCCGCCCTTGGCGAGGCCGGCCGCGAAGGTATGGGCGTTGTTGCCGGCGCCGAGTGCGCCGTGGAAGCGCGGGTTGTCGATCAGCATCTGCGCGTAATCGCGGAAGGCGCTGGCCTGGTCCGGGTAGGCGCGGAACTTCGCGCTCGTCTTGATGGCGGCCCCGCCGACGTATTCCGTGGTGGCGGATTGCGCGACATCGCCTTTCCAGCTCGCGCCGGCCTTGATGCCGAACAGGTTATGGGACGAGCTGCCGTCCGCATTGCGCAGCGGACGCTGGCCCCAGCCGGATTCCAGGGCGGCGTGCGCGGAGACGAGCTCCGGTGCCACGCCCAGCTTGTCGGCCGCTTCCTTGGCCCAGGGGGCGATGCTTTCCAGGAATGCCTGCTGGTCGGGCGACGCATCGGTATCGCCGCCCATCAGGGCCGCCGTGGCGCCCTGGCTGCGCGCGGCCCACATGCGGCCTTCGGCGCTGAGCTGCGCGCTCGGCGCGAAGTCGCCGCCGCCGTTCTGGATGAAGTCGGCGACCTCGCCCTGCACGTCGTTGAAAATGCCGCCGAATTTTCCACCGCCATTGCCGATGGGCGACGTCGGCGTCGTCGCCGCCGTCGGGGTCAGGGAGGGAATCGACGTCGTGAATTCAGCGTGGCGCATAGGTGTCGTCTTCGCCGTGCAGCAGGCGTTGCATGATCGTAAATTGTTCAGCCATCAGGCTGCCGTTGCGCGCCGTCGCCTGCTTGCAGTCGCGCACGAGCGTCTCGAGCTGTTCCCAGTCGGCCTGGCCGCGCGCGCGCTGCGGCGCCGGCAGGCTGCCGAACAGGTCGTCCATCGTCGCTTGCGGGCCCAGCAGGGCGCGCACGAGCTGTACGCGCTGCTGGCGGCGCTGTTCCATCGCATCGAGCTCGGGCGTGAGTTCTTCGGCAAGCGTCGCGAGCTCCGTTCCGCGGTGGCGCATGGCGGCCTGGAACTGGCGCTCCAGCAGGTCGCGGATCGTGCCGCAGGCGGTCATGTCGACGGCAATGCCGTCCAGCAGGCGCGCGACGGCCTGGTCGCGGGTCAGGCGGCTCATGGGATCAACCCTTGCTGCCGCTGCCGTGGAAGCGCTGGATCAGGCCGGCCAGGCGGCCCGCGTCGAATGGCAGTTCGCCCTTGGCCAGCGCGTCGCGCAGCTCGGCCACGCGGGCGGCGTCGAAGTCGGGCAGGGCGCCAAGCGCTTTCTGTGCCGGTTGCAGCACGGCGGATTCAAGGGCATCGGTGCCCGCCGGGGCGCTCGCCGGTGCCGCTGCCGGCGCGGCGGCGGTACCGCCCACCTGCGGGGCGATCGAGACGGAAGGCGTGGAGGCACTGGAAATCTTCATGCGTGTTCCTCGGTTTTTCGATTGAATCGTCATGGTTTCTTTACCATCTGGCTGCGCAGGTCCTTGAGCGCTGCGTCGTCCGTCCTGGACGTGGACGCCTCTGAAGTCAGGGGTTCGGTGTCCGCAGGGGTGCCGAACATGGACTTGATCGTGGCGGCTTGTTTGCTGGTCAGGATCAACAGTTCGATACGGCGGTTGGCCGAAGCATCCGGATGGGCCGCGTCGATCGGGGCGCGATCGGCCATGCCGACCAGTTGCAGGATGCTTTCGCTGCGCATGCCGCCGATGAGCAGTTCGGACCGCGCAGCCAGAGCGCGGTTGACCGACAGGCTCCAGTTGGAATAGCTGGTCGGTCCGGCCCTAGTGTACTGCAAGGAATCCGTATGGCCTACGATCAACATCTGATTTTCCATTTTTTCGAACAGCGGTGCCATCGCACGCAACAGTTTTGCGAATTTTGCGGTCGGCAGCGGGCTGCCGCGGACGAACATGCCCTGGCGATCCGTGTCGTGCAACATCACGCGCAAGCCGTCCGGCGTGATCACCGTGGCAAGATTCGATGCGAGGCCGGCATCGACGCTCATTTGCTGGAGCTGGTGCGCCAGCGCGGCCAGTTCGGACGGCGATTCGTACTTCGTGCGCACCGTTTGCGTGTTCGCCCTGGCGCCGGCGGCGGGGCCTTCGGCGCCGCCGTTGCTCTTGGGGAGCTGGAAGCGTTCGATCAGGCTGCCGGCCGGGCTCGACTTGATTTCCGGCTTGCCGCCCGAGCCTTCGATCAGGCCGCTGGCCGTGTTGTCGCGCACGATGTTCTTGACCTGCTGGGCATCGCGCGATGCGATCAGCCACAGTACGAGGAACAGCGCCATCAGCGCCATGCAGAAGTCCGCGAACGCGACCTTCCACGCGCCGCCGTGTTCGTCGTCGTGATGCTTGCCGCCGCCACGCTTGACGATGGTCGCTTCGTGGTGCTTGTCGGCGCCTTTTTTGGTAGCTTGCACTTAAGACTCCAGGTCCGGTCAGGCCTTGCGCTTGGCGCCGGCATCCTCGCCGTCGGCCATCGCATTGATCCACGATTCGAGCTGGGCGAAGCTGGGTTTGGTGTTCAGCTGGATCAGGCGGCGGCCCGCGTCGATCGCCAGCAGGGGCGGCTTGCCGGCCACGTGGGTGCACAGCACGACCTTGACGGTTTCCATCGTCGACGCTTCGGAATTGACGAGTTGTTTCATCATGCCGGAGATCGGGTCGAGCACGCCGTAGCAGAAGAAAATACCGATGAACGTACCAACCATCGCCGCGCCGATGTGTTCCGCGATCTCGGCGGTGTCGGCGCCTTCGCCGACGGAGTTCATCGTGATCACGATGCCCAGCACGGCGGCCAGGATACCGAAGCCCGGCATGCCTTCGGCCACCTTGTGCAGCGACTTGGACGGCTGGGTCAGTTCTTCGTGGATGGCCTCGAGTTCCTGCTCGAGCACGCCTTCCAGCTCGTGGGCGTTGATCTTGCCCATTGCCATCAGGCGGAAGTTGTCGACGATGAATGCCAGCAGCTTCGGTTCTTCCAGGATCAGCGGATAGCGCTGGAACATCGGGCTGTCCTTCGGCGCCTCGACGTGGGCGTCGAGCGCCTTCAGGCCGCCGGCCGCCGTCTGCAGCAGTTCGTACATCAGCAGCAGGAGCTGGCGCTGGAATTCGGAGTCGTGCTTGTGCTTGCCGACGATCTTCTTCATCTGGCCCATCATCTCGACCAGCACGTGTTTCGGATTGGCGAGCACGAGGGCGCCCAGGGCGGCGCCGCAGATGACGATCAGTTCGTTCGGCTGCCAGATGGCCAGCGCCGTGCCGCCCATCATCAGGTAACCGCCGAACACGGCGCCGAGGACGATGAGGATGCCAAGGATTTGCATGATTGTTATTACCTTTCTTGTCGGGTCGTTCAGGCCTGGGCCAGCGCCGCTTTCATCTTGGCCAGCGCACTCTTGTTGAGCTGGCAGACGCGGGCGTCGGACAGGTCGAGCACGGCCGCGATTTCCTTGTAGCTGAGCTCGAATTCATAAATCATCTGGATCACGCGCTGCTCGCGCTCGTTCAGGGCGCCCAGGGCCTGCTCCAGGCTGCGGCGCACCATGAACTGTTCTTCCGGACCGGGGGCGTTGTGGGCGCGCTCGGTCGCTTCCTGCAGCACGTCGTCGAAGCTCAGCAGCTCCTCGGCAACGTCGTCCAGCAGGAACTGGCGCCAGTCTTCCTGGCTGATGCCGAGCGCGTCCGCCGCTTCCTTGTCGTTCGGTTCGCGGCCGAGCTTGCGGGTGAGGGCGCGCACGGCGTCGCGCATCTTGTGGCTGTCCTGGCGCACGGCGCGCGGACGCCAGTCCTGGCGGCGCAGTTCGTCGAGGATCGCGCCGCGCACGCGCAGCGATGCGTAGCTGGAGAAACCGGTGTCCGGGGTGCCGTAGCGGCGCAGCGCTTCGAGCAGACCCATCAGCCCGATCTGCTCCATGTCCTCGCGCCCCATCGCGCCCGACACCTGCGACGTGAGCTGGCGCGCGATGCGCTTGACGAGCGGCGCGTACGCGACGAGGTGTTTCTGCTCCTCGGCCGCGCTCATGGCCGCGTGGATCGCGGCATCGGCATATTCGCTGCTGGCGTAGCTGTCGGCGTAGTCGGTCATGTAACCCACATTGTCCCCGATGGTTATTCGATGATCAGCTTGCCGATCATGACTTGCACGAACGGTTTTTCCGTGTGTTCGTGCTCATAATTGGCGTCGAAGGATTTGTTCAGCTCTTCCGCGTACTGCTCCACCGTCATGCCGGAGGCTTCCTTCATCGTGTAGGCCGACAGGGTACGCACCGCCAGGCTGCGCAGCAGCGGCAGGTTCTCCTTCGTTTCCTTTTCCTTTGCCACTTCCGTCGACAGCACGAGGTCGGTCGACAGGTAGTGCGTGTCGCTTTCATCCGGGCCGCGGCGCAGCATCACGATGACCTTGTCCAGCGTCACGTACTTGACCGGTTTGCCTTCCTTGGCCTTTTCCGGTTCCGCTTTTTTCGCCGCACCGGCGGCTGCCGCGGGCTTGGGCATGAACCACCAGACCGCGCCACCCGCACCGGCCGCGCTCACGATCACGGCGCCGGCGATGGCAATAATCATTTTCATTTTGCTCATGTTGGTACTCGCGCCCGGGGGCGCTCTCGATTCGTCTGCTTACGATTCGCGGCCGAGATTGAACACGGACGCGGGGTTGCCGGCGTCGGCCAGACCTCGGCCTGGCTCGTTGTCCTGGTCACGGCCCTGCTGGCGGCCGCGGCCCTGCTGCTGCGGGTCGCCGAACGGCGCCGCATTGTTCTTGGGTGCCGGGGTCACCGTCACGGCGACCTCCGTGTACTGGCGCTGCGACAGGTCGTTGCGCAGGTTGTCGCTGACGGTCTGCAACTGGCGCAGCACGTCGCCGTTGGTGGCGGAGATGTTCACTTCCAGCGTGCCGGCGCTGTGGCGGATCGCGATGTCGATGCGGCCCAGCTGGGGCGGCTCGATGCTAATCGTGGCCTGCTGCACGCCGCCCGCGACGTGGACGTTCAGGCGGTCGCCCAGCGTTTCCTGCAGACTCTGGCGCCATGCGGTCGGCGGACCGGCCAGCTTGACGGTGTCGGCGGCCGGCTGGGCCGACGGCAGGGTCACGGGGCCCGGAACCGGCGCGGCCGCGGTGTTCGTGCCGGGCTGGACGCTCTGCGCACCCGACCCGTCCGCGGCGGCGTCCTGGCCGCCCGCGCCGGCGTTGCCGTTGGCGGCATTGCCCTGGACGGCCAGGCGTACGTTGGCGGCCGTCGCATCCTGCTGGACGGCTTGGGCGAGCATAGCCTGCGGCAGGGCGACCGCCGCGCGGCGGGCATCCTGGCCGGAGACCGCGAGCGGCTGGGCTTGCGCATCGGCCTTGGCGACATCGTCCGGGCCGGCGTGCGCACCACCCTGGGCAGCCTGCACGGCCTGGGTGACCTGTTGCGGCGACAGCGGCATCAGCGGCATCGTCATCGCGGCCAGCAGCGGGTTGTCCGACGTGGCGGCCTGGGTGTCGTCAGCCGGCGCAGTGTCGGTAGAGGCGGCAGTCGCGGCGTCGGTGGGGGCGCTCGCTTGCGCGGCGGCGGCATCCGTCGTCGGATCCACCGGCATGGCGTCCGCCGGCGTTTGTGCGCCGGTGCCGGCCTGCAGGCCGAGCCAGCGGGCGAACGTCTGGCCCGGTGCCGGCGCGGCGCCGTCGGTACTGGATTGCGCGGATGCCGCCGCGGTCGGCGCGTCCTGGGCGGCGGCCGGCGCGTTCGCCTGCTTGGCGGCCGGCTGGGCCGACGTGGACGGAGTTACGGTGTTGAGCATCATGGTCATTCCTGGCTTGCGCCTGATTCTGTTTCGCTGTGCATCGCGTAGGCGATCCAGCCGTCTTTGTTGGCGCGCATCTCTTCCAGGCGCGGTTCGAGCGCGCGCGCGGCGGCGGCCACGTGCTGTGCGGCCGCGTCGTGCTGGTCGCGCACGCGTTCCAGCGCGGCGCGTTCCGCGGCGTTCCACGGTCCCTGCGCGGCGAGCGCATGCAAGGCCGGGAACAGGGTCCGGGCCTGTTCGCCCAGCCGGTCCCAGTCCTCGCGCGCGGCGGCGTCCTGCAGGGAATTCCCCAACAGCGCCAGCCGTGCAAGCCGGGTGGACTTGTCAGCCATTGCGCGCCTGTACGCCGGCCCAGCCCTGGCGGATGGTGGTCATGATCTTCACGACCTCGTCGACCATCGCCGGGTCCTGCTTGATGCCGGCGCCATGCAGGTGCGCGACGCAGAACTCGTACAGGTTGGCGAGGTTGGCGACGACCTGGCCGCCGGTCTCGAAATCGAGGGAGCTGGACAAACCGTTGATGATATCGACGCACTTGTTGATGCTGTGGGCGCGCTGCTCGTAACGCTTGGCCACGATGTGGGCGCGGGCGCGCGCCAGTTCGTCGAGCAGGCCGTCGGTCAGCACCAGGACGAGTTCGATCGGCGAGGCGCGCGACGTTTGCGCATCCAGGCTGGTGGCGTGATAGCTGCTGTAGGCTTCGGTATAAGACATCTCGAATCTCTTAGTTGGATGAGCCGCTGGTGAACAGCGCGCTGAACATCGAAGAATTGTTTTGCATGGACGACTGCAGGGTCTGCAGCGTCGTGTACTGCTTCAGGTAACGCTGGTAAGCCGAGTCGTACTTGGCGTCCAGGTCCGCCTGGTGACTGGTCAGGCTCGTCTGCAGCGTGGTGTTGGCGTCGGTGCGCTTCTTGATCTGGCCGTTGGTCGAGTTGCTCCACTGGTTCAGGTACGTGTTCAGCGAGCCGGCCACGCCGCTCGGAGCCGACGAGCTGGCCGAACCGAACAGCGTGTCGAGGCCGGCCGGGTTGACGGCCAACTGCTTCTGCAGGCGCGTCGAGTCCAGGCTGAGGGTGCCGTCGCGGTTGGCGACGATGCCGTAGCTGGCCAGCGACAGGGTGCCGTTCGGACGCAGCAGGTCGGTGATGCGGTTGCGCAGTGCGACGACACCCGCATCGGTGGCGAACGCACCGGCAGCGACGCTGTTCGTGGGATCGCCGAGCGAGACAAGGCCGTCGAGTGCGCTCTTGAGCTTGTTGAAGGCGTCGAGGAAGGCTTGCACGTTCTTCGTGGTGCCGCTCGTGTCGTTGCCGACCGTCAGCGTGAACGGCGAGGCGCCGGGCGCCTGGGCCTTGGTCGCGGTGAACGACACGCCGTCGATGTTGGTGAACGTGTTCGATGCCTGCTGGAGCTTCGTGGCCGACGGGTCCGCGGGATCGCCGAGCCAGACAATGGCATCCTGCGCGGTCGCGACGGTCGTGCGCGACGCGAAGCCCGCCTTCAGCCCCGCGTCGGTGGCGAGCGAGCCATCGATCGAGACGGTATTGGCCACGCCAGTGTTCTTCGCCGTCAGCACGAGGCGCGGGGTGCCGCTGACCGTGACGACGCCGGCCGAAACGAGGCCCGTGTTGCCGCTTGCGCCGTTGATGGCGGCCGCGATCTCGCGCACGCTCAGCTTGCCGTCGCTGTCCGTATCGGCAGTGGCGTCCAGGTTGACGGCGAAGTTGGCCGTGTTCGTGCCCGCGCCTTCGTCGGCCAGGTTGATCGTCAGCGTGCCGCCGAGCGTCGCGCCGTCCGCGAGGCTGTTGTACGAGACCTGGCTGGCGGTCGCGACCTGTTGCACGAACAGGCTGTAGGTGCCGGCCGGGGCGGTCGCGCTGGCGGTGGCCGTGCCGAGCGTCGTGTCGGACAGGGTGGCGGCCTGGGCGAGGACCGACTTGCCGAAGCCGGCCAGGCTGGACAGCGACGTCTGGAACGTCGAGATCGCGCCGCTGAGGCTCGAGAGGGCCTTGGCCGTGTCGGAAGCCGCCTTGGTCTGGTTGGTCTGCTGGGTCTGCGCGCCCGACATGTACTTGTCGGCCAGGGCCTTCGCGGTGCTGGTCGGGTCGTAGGTGGGGGCGGTGATCGCGTTCGATGCCATGTCGATTCTCCTGCTTATACGTTCTTTGCCAGCCACGACTGCGTGGCGATTTCGTCTTCGCGCTTGCGCTGCGTGCGTTCCTGCGCGCGTGCGTACGCGGTCTCGTGCTGCTCCAGCACCTTGCCCAGCAGCTCGCGCCGCGTCCAGGCCTGGGCCAGGTTCTTCTGCGCGACGGCCATGTCGGCTTCGTGCAGCTGCAGGTCGGTCCGGTGCGTATCCGCCAGCGCGAACACGGCCTGCTTGTAATTGCCGCAGTTGATCGCCAGTGCCGGCGACAGCGCGTGCGCGCCGGCCGGTTGTCCCGACGGGCCGCTGCCTTCCGCCAGCGCCGTCAGGCGTTCCACGCTGGTCTGGAAGCGCGCACGCGTCGCTTCCTTCTTGGCGAGCGCCGTCTGCAGGCGTTCGACTTCGGTGCTGCGCACGCGCACGAGCGTGTCCAGGCTGGTGATCGTCTCGCGCTTGCTCATGCCATCATCGCTTTCAGTTGGTCGACGCAGGCCGTGAACGGCGCGTCTTCGCGCGTGCCCTGGCACAGGAATGCCTCGATATGCGGGTGCAGCTTCACGGCGCGGTCGGTCTCCGGATCGGCGCCCGGCTGGTACGCGCCGAGCGGGATCAGGTCGCGCACGCGCGCATGCTTCGCCAGCGCGGCCTTCAGCCTGCGTGCAGCCAGGGAGTGTTCGGGCGACACCACCTGCGCCATGCAGCGGCTGATGGATTGCGACACGTCGATCGCCGGGTAGTGCCCGCGTTCGGCCAGTTCGCGCGTCAGCACGATGTGGCCGTCGAGGATTGCGCGGGCGCTGTCGACGACCGGGTCCTGCTGGTCGTCGCCTTCCGCCAGCACGGTATAGATGGCGCTCATGCTGCCTTGTTCGTTCTCGCCGTTGCCGGCCGATTCGACGAGCTGCGGCAGGTTCGAGAACACCGACGGCGGGTAGCCGCGCGTGGCCGGCGGCTCGCCCAGCGACAGCGCGACTTCGCGCAGCGCCATCGCGTAGCGCGTCAGCGAATCGCACAGCAGCAGCACGTTCTGGCCGCGGTCGCGGAAGTGCGCCGCGATCGAGTGGCACAGTTCCGTCGCCATCACGCGCATCAGCGGGCTTTCGTCGGCCGGCGCCACGACGACGACGGCGCGTTTCAAACCTTCGGGACCCAGCGACTTCTCGATGAATTCGCGCACCTCGCGGTTACGTTCGCCGATCAGGCCCACGACGATCACGTCGGCCACGGTCTGGCGCGTGATCAGGCCGAGCAGCACGGATTTGCCGACGCCGGAACCGGCCATCAGGCCGACGCGCTGGCCCTTGCCGATCGTGAGCATCGAATTGATCGCGCGCACGCCGACGTCCAGCGGCTCTTCCACCGGCGCCTTCCTCAGCGGATTGACCTTCGGCGGCGTCGTCGACAGGGTTTCCTCGCCGCCCAGCTTGCCGCGGCCGTCGATCGGTTCGCCCAGGCCGTTCACCATGCGGCCCATCCACGACGGGCCGATCTGGATGCTGGACGGTCCCGTGGCCGGCAGCACGCGTGCGCCGGTGACGAGGCCGTCCGCCTGCTTGAACGGCATCAGGTACGTGACCTTGTCGCGGAAGCCCACGACCTGCGCATCGAGCCAGGAGCCGTCGACGGTCTCGACGCGGCAGCGCTGGCCCGTGTGCAGGCGGCAGCCCACGCTTTCGAGCAGCAGGCCCTGCACGGCGACGAGGCGCCCGGTGGGCGTCGCGACCGGCGGCGCCTTGATCTCGAGCGCGCGCAGGGTTTCGGCCAGTGCGCTCACTCGCTGTCCTCCTTGGCGGAAGCATCCAGGCTTTCGCGCACTTGCGTCATGCAGGCGGCGAGGCGGTTCTGGCAGCCGGCGTCCACTTCATGGTCGCCCGCACGCACGCGGCACTCGCCCAGGTCCAGGGCAGGATCGGACATCAGGTTCCACTTCTTGGCGCGCTTCGGATCGAGTTCCTGGATGCGCTTGAGTTCTTCGGGATTCATGAAGACTTCCACGTCGTCGCGCGTCGGCGGCATCGCGGCCAGTGCCTCGTCGACGAGGTTCAGCATCTGCACGGGTTGCAGCGCCAGTTCGGCACGGATCACCTGGCGGGCGATCTTGCCGACCAGGTCCACCACTTCCTTGCGCTGGGCGTTCTTGAATTCGGTCTTCATCTTCTTCAGGCTGCGCAGCATGGCGTCGACCGGCTTGGCCATCTGTTCCAGCTCGGCCAGCGCCTGCTGGCGGCCTTCGGCGATGCCGCGCTCCACGCCTTCGGCATGGCCCGCGTCATAGCCGTCGGCACGGCCTTCGTCCAGGCCGACTTCATAGCCTTCGCGCTGGCCCTGGCGATAGCCGTCGGCCACCGCGCTCTGCCAGTCCTCGGTCGGCGCGCCGGAGGACGACGATTGCGCGCCCTTGGCCGCGCCGGCGGCGATGAACTGCGCCAGCGGCGGGAAGTGATAAGGCCGGAACTGCTTCATTCGGCAGTCGCCTCGGCAAACAGCTGGACTTCGATCTCACCGTTGTCGACGAGCTCCTTGACCTGCGCCATGATCTCCTGGCGGGTCTGCACGATGCGCGACATCGGCACCGGGCCCGAACGCTTCATGAGGTCGTCGAAGCTCTGCGCCTGGCGCTTCGGCATCGCGCCGAGCAGCGCGTCGCGCAGCGCGGGTTCGGCACCCTTGAGCGCGATCGCCCACTGCTCCAGCGGGATCTCGTCGAGCAGACGGGTGATCGTCTGTTCGGTCTGCGTCGACAGGATGAAGAAGTCGTACATCGACATCTCGATCTTGGACACCACGTCCGGATCGTGCGCACGCAGCAGTTCGACCATCGTGGCGCGGTTGCTCGGCAGGCGGTTCAGGATGTCGGCCGCCTGGCGCACGCCTTCGACCGTGGCGCTCTGCGTGTCCAGCGCCGACAGGCAGCGCTGCACCAGCTCTTCCAGCTCGGTGAGCAGGTCGCGGTCGATCTCTTCCAGGCGCGCCAGGTTCAGCAGGACCAGCTCGCGGCCGTCTTCCGGCAGCGCGTCGATGATCTGGCCGGCCAGCGCGGGCGGCAGGAAGGCGAGGAACACGGCCTGCATCTGCACGTGCTCGGCGGCGATGTAGTCCGCGAGCCACTTCGGCGACGCGTACTGCAGGCGCGCCATCATCGGGCGGATCGCGTCGCCGTAGATCGTGTTCAGCACGGAATTGGCGATCTCGCTGCCGAGGGCCAGGTCGAGCGAACGCTTCAGGTAGCTGCGCGAGGCGCCGTGCAGGCCGCTTTGCTGGCGGTAGTCGTCGAAGAACTTCTGGATCGAGTTCTTCACGGCGTCGACCTTGATGCCGCTCATCCGGCTCATCACCTGGGTCAGCTCGATCAACTCTTCGCGTTCGAGGCAGCGCAGGACGGCCGCAGCCGGTTCTTCGCCGATGGACAGCAATACGATCGCGGCCTGTTCGACCGGGCTCAGCACTGCTTCCTGCACGTCGTTATTGTTCAGATCCGCCATTTTTCTTTTGCACCCATTGTTTGACCACTTCCGCGACCCGCTCCGGCTCTTTACCCGCCAGTACTTTCAGATGGTCGACCATGACATCCACGGCCGAGCCGGCCGGGGGCAAATCGTATTCTTCGAGCAGCGCCTGGACCGGCAGCGTGCCGCCCGTCGGCGTTGCCGCCTGTCCCGCCGCCAGGGCGCCCGCAGCCGGGGCCGGCAGTGCGCCGGCGGTATGCGCGCCCGGCAGGGCATTGTTTGCGCCTGCCTGGACGGTTGCCAGGTTCGGTGCGGCCGCTGCCCCTGCCGGCTGCGACGCGACGCGCTGGTTCAGCATGCGCATCAACGGGCGCAGGATCAGCAGCCAGCCGAGCAGGGCGCCGAGCGCGTACATGCCGTAACGGACCATGTCGACGATGTTGTCGCGTTCCTGGTACCACGGCTCGACCGCGACCGGGGCGGGGAACGACAGCGCGGACACCGTCAGCACGTCGCCGCGGGTGGCGTCGATGCCGAGGCCGCCGCGCAGGATCTTGTCGATGTTGGCGATCTCGGCCGGGGTCCAGCCCGTCTTTGGCGTCGTGGCCTTGGCGTTGTTCAGCACCACTGCCACCGACAGCTTCTTCAGGCGGCCGCGCGAGCGCTTGATCTGCGTGATCGCACGGTCGTAGGCGTACTGGCGCGTCGTCGCGTTCTTGCGGGCGCTGCCGTCGTCCGGCTTGGCGTTCGCGTCGGCGGCGCCGTTCGCGGCGTTCGGATCGGCCGGCGGATTGCTCGCGACCGGCGCGCGGTTCGACAGCGTGCCCGGCACGCCCAGCGCCATGCGGCTCTTTTCCATCTCCTCGCGCATCGCTTCGCTGGTGACTTTCGGGGCTTCGCCGTATTTCTCCTGCGTCTCCTCGACCTTGTCGTTGTCGACGTCGGCCGTCACGCTGACCTTGAAGTTGTCGGCGCCGAGCACCGGGCCGAGTAGGCCGGCCACGTTGGTGCGCACTTCGTCCTGGTAGCGCTTGGCGGCGGCATCGCCCTGGGCGGCGCCGTCGAAGCCTTCGGTCAGGTCCACGCGCGACGACAGGTAGTTGCCGCTCTGGTCGACGAGCGACACGCGCGCCGGGGCCAGGCCGGCGACGCTGCCGGACACCATGTTGACGATCGCGGCGATCTGTTCGTTCGACAGGTTATGGCCCGGCTTGACCGCGACCACGACGGAAGCGGACGACTTGTCGCCGTCGCTGGCGACGAACGACGAGGACTTGGCGATCGCCAGGTGCACGCGCGCCGAGGCGATGGCGTCCAGGGTCAGGATCGACTGCGCCAGCTCGCCTTCCAGGCCGCGGCGGAAACGCACGTCCTGCACGAACTGCGACACGCCCAGCGGGTCGTTCTTGTCCATCAGCTCCAGGCCGGCCGGCAGCTGCGCGGTCACGCCCTTGGCGGCCAGCAGCATGCGTACCTTGCCCAGCTGGCCGGTCGGCACCATGACCTGGCCCGAATCCGGGTGGATGCGGTAGGGCACGTGCTCGGCGTCGAGCACGGTCATCATGTCGCTGGCGGCGACTTTCTCGTGGGCGCCGAACACCGGTTTGTAGCCGGCCTGGTCGTTCCACATGTACAGCATGACGGCCGCGGTGATGCCGATGGCCAGCACCAGCATCGGGGTCAGGTTCTTGGTCAGCGCGGGCGGCAGGGCCAGGCGCTTGCCGCCAATGGCGGACTTGAGAGTAGCAATCACGATCGGTTCGTTCCCGTTACACCGGCAGCTTCATCAGCTCGTCGACGGCGCCCATCACCTTGTTACGGACCTGCATGAGCATCGAGAAGGAGAGGTTGGCCTGCTGCGAGGACAGCATGGCGCCGACCAGGTCGTCGCTCTTGCCGCTGTCCACGTCGGCCATCTTCTGGTTGGCCACTTGTTGGTCCTGGTCCACGCTGACCAGGGCATTCTTCATGCTCTGCGCGAAGGAGAAGTCGCCGGTGCCATCGCCCAGGGTGGGGTGGCCGGCGTTGGCCGCCGGCGCCACGCTGGCAAGGCGGTTGGCGTCGTTGCTGAGGGCTGCCAGGTCGGCCCGGATCAGGCCGGCAAGTTCAGTTCCCATCGTGTTTGTCGCTCCCATGCTTAAGAGTTTGCGGATTGTAACTTTTAGTAAATATTGCTTCAGTTACAGGTGTTACATTTTATGCAAGAAACGTTAACATTTAGAAAATTGTTAAATTTTCAGCGTCGTACTGTGGCTTGGTTTCTCTCGCCGAACCGAGGAGAATAGCAGCGGTTCCGTCCGATACCCAGAGTGAATTTTTGATTTCCCCAGCGCAGTGACAGCATCTTACCGTAGGGCAATGGCGAATTCAAAGGGGAAAATCAAATGGCGTGACACAATTTCCCGGTTATAATAGTTGCCCAGAGGAATGAAAAGAAAGCATCTCTGCGTATCATTTTTTTAATTTGACCATGCCGATCGCAAACCCCGACACCACCCTGCAGCACCAAGTGCTCGACCCCTCGCTTCTGGGGCGTCCGGTACACCTGCTGCCCCAGTTTGCCGCGCGTCTCCACGAAGACCTGGACAGTGCCATGCAAGGCAGTGCGCGTCGCTACTGGGCCGGATGGCGTCTCGAAACCGTTGAATTCGGCCGCGTGCCGCAAGAAATGAGCCTGCGCTGGATGGCCGTATTGGGTGCGCTGGGCACCGTCGCGGTGACCTTCGAGCGTGGTTTATTACTGACACTGTTGGAGCGGCGCTACGGTGGACGTAGCGCCGGCGCAACTCAGCGGGACCCGCAAACCGAACGCGTCACGGCCACCGAAGAAAGATTGGGCGTCGTATTGACGCAACAAATGGTGGATCTGTTGTTTGCACGCGTCGCTGCCGTTCTGGCAATGGAGGTCGCGCCGCGGCCCGTCCAGGCCAATGCCGTGGTGCCTTCGGCAATGCCCGGCGAGAGCAACTGGGCCGTGCGCGTGCAGGTCCGTGACAACAACGATAACACCGGCCAGTTCTGGATCGCGCCCGACCAGCAACTGATGGCCACGATCCTGGGCACGCTGCGCCCGGAAACTGGCCGGCCGACCGCTCAGCGCGGTCCGGCCGAGCCCCTTGCGACCAAGCTCCAGGTCAAACTGGACGGCCGCCTGGTCAGCAAGGAAATCACCCTGGGCGCATTGTTTGACTTGAAGGTGGGCGACGTGATCCCGGTGAATGTGGGCCGGGCCGACGTCCTGCTCGACGAGGCGCGGTTGTTTACCGCCGCCGTCGCCGAGCACAAGGGCAAGCTGTGTTTAACCTCTTTTGAAGACGCCGAGTAATCAACATGAACCTGAACGATCAATTCGCCGGTGGCGACATCCTCATCGACGACGAGCATCTGGAAGAAGCCCCGGCCCCGGCTGCGGCACCGAAAGCCGCGCCGCGCCTGCCGCAGATGATGCGCCGTATCCCGGTGACGCTGACCCTGGAAGTCGGCTCGGCCCGCATCTCGCTGCAGGAACTGATGGCGATCGGGCCGGACAGCGTGCTGCCGCTCGACGCCATGGCGGGCGAGCCGCTCGTCATCAAGGTCAACGGCGCCGCGATCGGCCGCGCCGAAGTGGTCGTCGCGGGCGAGCAGTACGGCCTGAAGGTGATCGACCTGGACGGCCTCAACCTGGACCTGATCACGTCATGACGTTGCAACGTCGCGGTGCCGGGGTGGCTCACCCCTTGCGCCGCCATGCGCCCGCCATCGCGGGCGCGGTTCTTTTGCTGACCGGCGCAAGTGCATGGGCCGCTCCGGACGTCCTGCCGGGCGTGATCCCCGGCTCGTCCAGCGGCCTCACGGTGAAGTCGCAGATCCTGGTCCTGATGACCATCCTCGGGCTGCTGCCCGTGATGGTCATGATGATGACCAGCTTCACCCGCTTCGTGATCGTGCTGTCGCTGCTGCGCCAGGCCCTGGGCCTGCAGCAGGGCCTGCCCAACCGGATCATCACCGGCGTCGCGCTGATCCTGACCCTGCTCGTCATGCGTCCCGTCGGCGAGCAGGTGTGGAACGAGGCCTTCCTCCCGTACGACAAGGACAAGATCTCGCTGGAGCAGGCGCTCAAGATCGCCGAGGTGCCGCTGTCGCGCTTCATGCTGGCCCAGACGAGCAAGACGGCGCTGGCCCAGATCGCGCACCTGGCTGGCGAGCCGGCCGAGATGAAACCGATGGACCGCGGCTTCACGGTGAAGATGGCCGCCTTCGTGCTGTCCGAGCTTAAGAGCGCGTTCCAGATCGGCTGCATGCTGTTCATTCCGTTCCTGATCATCGACCTGGTGGTGTCGTCGGTGCTGATGGCGATGGGCATGATGATGCTGTCGCCGCTCGTCATCTCGCTGCCGTTCAAGCTCCTGTTGTTCGTGCTCGTCGATGGCTGGACCCTGACCGTGAACACGCTGGTCGGCAGCATCCACGGCATCTAGCATTCGCATTCAAACGTATGACTCCTGATATCGCCGTCGACTTCGTCGTCGAAGCCCTGCAGCTGGTGATGCTGCTCGTGATGGTGCTGGTGGTGCCGGGCCTCGTGGCCGGCGTCATCGTCGCCCTCGTGCAGGCCGCCACCCAGATCAACGAGCAGACGCTGAGCTTCCTGCCGCGTCTCCTCGTGACCCTGGTGGCCCTGATCCTCGCCGGTCACTGGATGACCGGGAAACTGATGGACTATTGCGTGAGCGTGTTCCAGCGCGCCGCAACTCTGGTCGGCTGATGCTGGAAGTCTCCCACCTGCTGCTGCCGTTCATCAGCGCGCTGTGGTGGCCGTTCTGCCGCGTCATGGCGCTGCTGTCGACGGCCCCCGTCGTCGGCGACGCGCTGGTGCCGGTGGCGGTGCGCGCGCTGCTGTCGGTGGTGCTCGCGTTCCTGATGCTGCCGCTGACGAAAGGCGCCGTCATGCCGGATCCGTTCTCGCTGGCCGGGGTCGTCGTGATGATCGAGCAGGCCGTGATCGGCGGCGTGATCGGGCTCGCGATGCAGCTGACGATGGCCGTGGTGAACATGCTCGGCTTCCTCGTCTCGAGCCAGGTCGGCTTTTCGATGGCGCAGATGAACGACCCCGTCAACGGCCAGCAGTCGGACGTGATCTCGGGCCTGCTGGGCCTCGTCGCGATCCTCGTGTTCTTCGCTGTCGACGGCCATCTCGTGCTCGCGGGCGTGCTGGGCCAGAGCTTCAAGGCGTGGCCGGTCGGCGGCGGCTACAAGAGTCTCCTGCTGGAGACGGTGGCGCTGAACGTGGGCTGGGTGTTCTCGGCCGCGATCCTGCTGGCGCTGCCGATCGTGTTTTCGACGATGGTCGTGCAGATCGGCTTCGGCTTCCTGAACCGGGTGGCGCCGTCGCTGAACCTGTTCTCGCTGGGCTTTTCGCTGGTGACGCTGTTCGGCCTGATGATGCTCGTGCAGGTCGTGCGCTTCATCCCGGAACACTATGTACAGATGACGAACCAGGTACTGGAGATGCTCCAGCAGCAGATGGGGGCGGCGCATGGCTGACAATACCGGCGGGGATAAAACCGAAAAGGCGTCAGCCCAGAAGCTGAAGAAGGCGCGCGAGCAGGGCAACGTCGTCCGCTCGAAGGACCTGGCCACGGCGGTCGGGATCCTCGTCAGCCTGAAGGTGTTCGTGTTCCTGCTGCCCGGCTACCTGGAATCGTTCCGGTCGCTGTTCCGGCTCGTGTATGCGCCGCTCGGCGCGGCCGGCTCGCTGGAGAACGCGATGACGGTCGTGTGGAGCGGCGCCGCCGTGCTGCTCGTGAAGATGGTACTGCCGCTGGCCGCCGTACCCGTCGCGATCGTCGCGGCGAGCATGGTGCCGGGCGGCTGGGTGGTCTCGACGAGCAACCTGATCCCGAAATTCGACCGCTTCTCGCCCGTGAAGAACCTGGGCAACCTGGCGTCGGGCAAGCACTGGACGTCGTTCGCGACGTCGGTGGCCAAGGCGGCGCTGCTGGCGGTGGTGCTGGTGCACGTCGTGCGCTCGGCGCTGTCGGCGTGGGTCAACCTGCAGCGCATGCCGCTGCCGGACGCGCTGCTGCACGGCGCAGGCATGATGTTCGACGGCCTGATGGCGCTGGTCGCCGTGTTCGTGCTGTTCGCGCTGATCGACGTGCCGCTGCAGGCCTTCCTGTTCGCGCGCAGCCAGCGCATGAGCAAGCAGGAAGTGAAGGAAGAATACAAGAGCACCGAGGGCAAGCCCGAGATCCGTGCACGCATCCGCCAGCTGCAGCAGCAGATGGCACGCCGCAACGTGAACAAGACGGTGCCGACCGCCGACGTGGTGATCGTGAATCCCGAGCACTACGCGGTCGCGCTGAAGTACGACTCCAAGCGTGCGGAAGCGCCATTCGTGGTGGCGAAGGGCATCGACGAGATGGCCTTGTACATCCGCTCCGTCGCGGCGAAGCACCAGATCGAGACGATCGCTATGCCGCCGCTGGCACGTGCCATCTACAACACCAGCCAGGTGCAGCAGCAGATTCCGGCCGCGCTGTACCAGGCGGTGTCGCAGGTGCTGAACTACGTGCTGCAATTGAATGCTTTTCGTGCGGGGCGGCGCCAGGCGCCCCCGCGCTTCCCGAATGACGTGGCCGTGCCGGCTGCTTTGAGTGAGGTAACCCCGACATGAATTTCCTGAACAGCTTGATGATCGAGCTGCGCCGCCAGAAGATCGCCA
>Ga0187844_10000193_pt1 | contig 46063 bp, 42 predicted proteins | sample SpaLakP09_SKY_50_FD_134517 | JGI IMG/M metagenome (GOLD analysis project Ga0187844, IMG submission 134517) | Oligotrophic lake water microbial communities from Sparkling Lake, Wisconsin, USA - SP09_SKY_50 | ecosystem: Environmental > Aquatic > Freshwater > Lake | place: USA: Sparkling Lake...
AGATTTGGACGCAATTAACAAAACAATTGCAATTAAAAAAAATGAAATTTTTACTATATTAATTTTATTTTTTTTTAAGCTTAAAAAATTAAAAAATATGATGATAACCATTGTTAAACCAAATGCTTGTGGCTGATTTAAGATCCCCTGAAATGCTGTTCCATTATTGTTATAACCAATTGATGGGAAAAAAAACATTAATGCACTCAACATCATGAACATAGAGAAAAAACTAAGAAACCACTTAATCTGCTGATCTGCCTGTTTTGGCGTCATGCCTGTCCAAGCATTAATAATAGTAATAACCACGGTCCCCCATAGCAAGCCTTTCAAAATAGATATTTCCTGGATATTGCTAAGTAGTATTCCATGTAATAAAATAAAAATTAAAATTAAAATAATTACTTTAAATAATCTTAGATAATTTAAATTAATAATATGATTAATATAAATAATACTAATAATAAATGCAGAAAAAATAACTATATATCGTATTAAATAAAAATATTCAAATTCTGTGAATAGTTGTGGATTAGATAATGAAAAGAACCAAGTAATTGCAAGCCCTTGAATCACTTGCATACACCCTTTTTTCATGTAGAGTATTAAAAATAAAAAACTTATAGAGGTAGCTAAATCGCCAAGTGATCTCGCCAAAATCATTATTACCAATAGTGATGCGCCAGAAAGATAAAAATTATTTTCTATCTTATTTGTTTGGCTTGAAATATGCATTTTTTAACCTTAATTTAAGCTCCGTAACTCCGCCTCTTTTGAGATACCAAAAACCACGGCGAAACCTAAAATAAAATCTTACAAATAGTCCATAAAAGCTATATTTGGATGAAAAATTATATTTTTCTGCAATTTTTTTTTGCTCGTCTACAACTCTTTTTGTCATTCCAGAGGTTTTTTGACCAGAGTATCTCCTAAATGCTCCAAATGGAGTCGGGACCCTAATAAAATTTGATTGTTTATTTTTTAAACCAAATTCCAAAATCATTTGATAGTCCATGGTATTGTAAAGCTCAATATCAAATCCACTAAATTTTTTATGTACTGATGATCGCCAAAACATAGACTGTGCATTTAAATGAAATCCTTCGTATACAAAATGTTTTAAATTAAAATCAAATGCATAATGGTAGTCTAATGAATTATCATTCTCATCTATAGTTAACCAATCCCCGAATACAATCTCTTTATCGGGATTTGACTTGAATGTTTGAAGTGCTAATTTAAATGCACCCGGCAAGTAAATATCATCAGAATTTAACCACCCATAAATCTCACCACTTGCCCAAGAAAAACCTTTATTAAGTGCATCAGATTGACCTTGATCATTTTCAGAAACCCACTTAAATATTTTACAATTATATTTTTGAATAATTTCACATGTTTTGTCATTTGATCCACCATCAATAATTATCAACTCTAAATTCGGATATTCTTGATCTAGGACGGATAATATACTTCTCTCAATAAATTTTTCCTGATTAAAACTTGGCATAATAATGGAAATTTTAGGGAAATTAATAATAGGAAAAAAAGTTCTATTTACACTTTCTCTTGTCAAAGTCATATTATTGAACATAGTATTATAAAAATTTATTTATAAAGATTTGTATGAAGTATAAAAATAGATTAGTTAAAAAAAATTTATAGCTTTGCATTTTATTAAAGCAAGAGTGAATATAAATCATTGTATTTTTTTGCTATAGCCTCATAAGAAAAATATTTAATTGCATAGTTACGCGAATTTTGACTAAGATGCAGAAAATCACTATTTTCTAATACCCATAATATTCCTTTAGCAAGATCATCGGTATCAAATGCTCTTGCAAGATAGCCAGTATGTTTATGTTCTACGATATCAGTCAATCCGCTATTATCAAATGCTACAACTGGTGTACCACAGGCAAGAGACTCTGAAGCGGTCTGCCCAAAAGCTTCCAGTCGTGATGGCACAACTAACACATCGGCCGAGGAATAGACTATGCGCAAACTTAGATCATCATGTAGATGGCCAGTAAAGTGCAATGGAATACCAATCTCCGGGGGATACCTTGGAGTCTGTTGTCCGAATATCAGTATTTCAAAATTATCTAACTTATGCTCATCCTTTAATAGGGTCAAGGCTTTAAGTAAAAGATCGAATCCTTTTCGCTTGTCACTCACGCCCTCCATTGCTCCAAACGCGACGAGCAATTTATCTTTGGGCAAATTCATCATTTCTCGTGCAAGGCTTTTATCAATCGGTGTCCAAACGTCAAGGTCTAATGGATAATTAATCGCCTCAATGGGCCAGTCACGCATTAAAATACTTTGACGCGCACATGAAGCCAGCCATTTACTATCCGGAATTATGTGTATGGGTTTTTTCCAAAGCCTTTTCTTGCGATTCCAAGTCCAACGATTAATATCAAATCTAGAATAAGCTAAGGAGCGATTTTCCAATTGGTAACCCTCAATCCAATAATCATCAAATGTGTAATGCTCTGAACCACAAAATGCCCACATATCATGCAATGTCCAAACAATTGGCTTATTAATTCTTGCTATATCACTAATGGATAACATTTCACCTTGCACCCAATGTAAATGGACTATATCGGCATTGCTTTTATTAATCCTAGTCAGCCAATTTGAATCAAATAACTGAGGTGAATGCAACCCACTACCCTCGGTCTTCATTACCTTCAATAATAAATTTGTTAATCTAGGGCGGATTTCATTCATCAATTTTTCGAACTTTTTTTCTGGTTCAGAAACAGTCCAATCATCGGAAAATTTCTTATTCACCCACATCAATGAATCAGTACCTGACCTTCGTAAAGCCTGATGAATTCGATAAGCTGCTCGAGCAGCGCCTCCCACGCTATCCGAATGATTTAAATGGATGACTTTCAAAATAAAATAGTCAAGTGACCTTGATCTTTAATTTATGAATAATCTTAAAAACTCGTTTAAAACAAAATTTTATACAATTAATTAATAATATATCGAAAAATAACAACGGTGATGTTGACTTTACTTGACGTACTCTTTGCATATATTTTTTTGCACCGCCCTGAAAATGGAGAGCCAGTACTTTTATTTTCTTTCCACCTATTTCGACTACATGAGGATGCCCCGCTTTGCAGATAATTTTCTTAATTTTTAAAAATGGTTCAATTAAAAACTCATTACTATCATCAAAAAAATTGCTTGTTGAATTCATATTATGGTCTATAAATAAATTAAATCCATTTAAGCGACACAAATTAAGCACTTTTATATTTTTTTTATTCAACCAAAGATTTAATAGAGTCATGTCACATACTCCGCCCGGCTGATTATTTATTTCATGATGTTGAAACTTAAGTAGCAAGTCTTGGCGACCGACTCTGTAAGTTTCTTCAATAAACTTAAGGAATTCCCCCAATGATTTAAGGGTCCAAAAGGAACAATGGGGAGAACTTGCCCAAAAGTAAGGCTTATCTGACATTGGGGACGACAGAGCACATTCAAATCCATCGTTTCTAATAAATTGCATAATAATCTCTAAGTCCTGAAAAATTAGTACGTCGCTGTCACACATCCAAAATTCTAAATCACCTCTTTTTTTTGCAATTTCATAGATGTAAAAAAATCTCCTAAAACAACCAAGCTCAAATTCATGCTGATTAAAAGATAAGTTAGTCCAAATACTGCAAAATTTCATAAAGCGGGAATCATCAATTTCCAGAGGACTATAAATATCCTCAGAATTAATCAGCGATGAAACATAGTCGCAATCTCCAATATAAACAACATTGTTATTGCTTCTAATAGCAGACTTGATGCAACTATGCAGATAACTACTTCTTCCCTGGTGAGCAATATATATAGTCACCATTATGTAAATTTTCTCTTTAAAAATCTATAAAATCTTCCAAGCAATCTTCTAGGCAATATAAAAATAATCATTGGGAATCTAAGAGATCGGCCTTCAAAAACATAATTAAAAATATGCCTATCTGCAAACTTGTTTGCCTCAATTAGGGGGGGGTGGCAAAGCTCTCCAAGGCTGTGCACGGGAGTATTTGCTAAAAAATTTGATGTTGAAGTTGTGTGGGTAGCATCAGGGCCAAAACCTATATTTCTGACAAGGTTAACATTAGGAGTGGCAACTAAACCATTTTGAAACCATATACTGGCTATAAGTTGATAGTCCCAAGTATCTATAAGCCCATTCGTTACTCTATCAAAAACTTGTCGCCAATATTTTTGCTCCACCGTGTCATTAAATAGTTCACTCCAACTTTTTGAATTTTTCCACCTACTCCAAAAATTCATCTCCACATCATAATGCTCCCAAGCTCTTCTCCAGCTTGCCCAACCCCAAATATGCATGTATTTGGAAAAATAATACGAATCATCACCATGCTTATGCCCGCACTGAAAATTATTTCCTGTTACTGCCATGACCCGGGAATTATCCTTGTAACGCTCGAGCAAATTATCACAAAAATAGAAAAAGTCTATATCGGGTACGCAATCATCCTCAAGGATTATCCCCCGCTCTTCATTTTGAAAAAACCAGTTTATTGCATTACTAACCGCATATTTACATCCAAGATTCTGAATTTGAAATAATGTTTTAAGTTCGCAATCCCAATCAACCTTGTCTATGGATTGGCGCACTCTTATAACCCTTTCAACCTCACCCTCACGATCTAGGCGCGGTCCATCACAAGCAAAATATAGCTTAGATGGCCGTACTTTCCTAATGGCCTCGAATACTATTTGCGTAGTATGTGGGCGATTGAAAGCAATAATTAAGATAGGTGTTTTAAAAAGCATCTTGGACTTTAGAATTTTTTTCACAAAAAAGGGGGTAATTAATGTAAAAATATTTAAATTTCTAAGCGATTAATATAAACCTTTATATTTTTAGTTTATTCACCATATATTCTTTGACACTATTATTTGCTGCTGTGAATATTTTATTGATACAATGAAATGGACTCGTAATTATCATCACCATGAAATCAACTGGATAAAATCTGAGAATTGTTAATAAATTTATTTTTGATTTATGAATGCCCCATACGAATAAATGTAATCTACATCTAAAGTAATCTATTGTTCTAATGTAATAACGATTTGCTGGATTTATTTTTTCAAGAAGTCCCAATTCGACCCATTGCTTAATTGATTGTGGCCAAAGCTGCAAAGCATACGATGGCCACTCGTGCCTCCAGTTGCTATAAGGCTCATTTAATCTAAATAACCCTATACTTAATCTTAAGAAAATTGCTGGCGCAGCATCTTTTAAGCAAATTAAAGAAAGTAATGTTGGTATAAATGGATTAATCAAACCAGCAAGATTATTTTTGAAAAGGAAATTTTTTAGCACCTGTACATTAAATACTAAGTTTTGTGCTGCAACAGGATTGGTTTTAAAAAAAATATCAACCTTACTTTCTTTTACTACCGAATGTATTGAGTTCGATTCATTAAGAAAGGGGATACGTTGATCATCATTAGAATGAATGGAATAATCAATGCCAATATTATGCTCATAACCGCCAACAATTAAAGCTGGCTTATATTGATCTATTGCTCCCAATATTGTTTGAATTGCATCAAATCTAGATAAGTCATCATCTGGCATATACCATGCATAGTCAGCGCTTGAACTAAGAATGACTCCATAATTATTTGATGGGGACCCAATATCTACACCTGAAATTGAGTAACTGAAACCCCCGATACCAACTTCATAGAATTTATTAATAATTGACCCTAAGAGCTTTTCATAATCAGACAAGCCATGTGTAGAATTATTGTGCACCCTTATACCAACCAGCTTCCGCTTTTCCATACTAAGCTTAGCTATGCTCATATATATTGATTCTAAGCAATATTCTAATTGTTGACATCTATTGTATGTTGGTATGCATATTTCAAGAGTTAATTTTTTATCGCACATAATCAATACAATACCCCAATCCAGTCAATTGAAGTTAATCTCACAAGATGCACCCTATACACAATAGATTTAAAAAATAAAATAATCATAGCTCTTACTTAATTCGGGTTTTTAAATACCAATTAGCTGTTCTCAAGATTGAATCCTCTAAGCTGAATTTTTCTGAAAGTCCCAAAATATTGTTTGCCAAAGTTACATCAGGGACATATCTAGAATATTGAGTACTTTTTGATTGATTTTTCCCTATCTGCACTTCTGCATTAGGGTTAATTAACTTACCTACAAGATGAGCAAGACTTTCGATAGATATTGGACGCGAGCCGCCTACATTGTAGACTGCCTCAATATTTTCACTTGTAAGAATTTTCCACAGCCAAACAGCCAGATCAGCGGCATATAAATAAGTTCTTACTGCCTTACCATCTCCGCTTACTTTTATTGCACTTCCATCGCACGCATCTTTTATAAAATTTCCGATTGCAAAGTGTCTATCCATGGGCAAATACGGGCCTACAAAGGAAAAACATCTTGCAATTTTTGCATTGAAACCATAAGCTCTAGCATACTCAGTAACTAACCACTCTGAAGCCACTTTTGCCAGTCCATATGAAGATGCACTTCCAAATCTATCGGGGAATCCGCAATATGACTCGGGTATAACATCTATTCCTTGAAGTTGCCCCCCGTATACCGCACCAGAACTTATCAATAGAAAACCTTCAACATTAGAGTTGACTGCAAAATCTAGAACTGCCTTCGTTCCAGAATAACCGACATCAAAGACATTCAGGGATGGTGTGAGACTAGCGACATCAGTGGCGCCATGAACTATAAAATCAAATTTCTGATTGAGTGGCTTTAAATATCTTACATCCCCATCAATAAAAGATAGCGATGAATCTATTGCAAATTGAGGATTCAATTTTAGAAATAAGGCAGAATTTCTAGTTAATAAAGAAATTCTGCAATTAAGAGCATATTTTCTATTCGCCAGTATTAGACTTTTAAGCAGCCACTTTCCAACAAAGCCAGTGCCGCCAGTTATAAAAATATCTTTATTGGTAAATTTTAGCCAATCTTTTCCGACCCCCCCAGGAAAATCATCCTCATCACTCTTAGCATGGAAATTATTTATCATGATTTATAAGTGCTACAAATCATGAACACTTATTCTTCATTTTTGATCCTATAGGCATGGATTAAATATATGTCAAAAATACTATAGTTTTTCTAAGTTTGAAGCCGCCAAAAAATGGCAGCCAGTGTCATACCATTGATACTTTTTGATAACTACGTCCCACCCTTTATTTATAAGATTTTGACGTAATTCAGTCATATAGGAATTATTATCTATACCGTTGAAATTATCCTGAAATATTATTAAACATCTATGGCATTTATTCAATATTAGAGATTCTATTTCAGCCCTATGAGCAAGTGGAACTTCAGACATAGAAAAACTTGCGTTAAAAATATCATATTTCAAATCCTGTAACTCCCTAGTCAGAGAATAAAATTTAACATTTTTAATTAAACTTGTCGTAGATGACAAATACCTTTTTTGGACTTGATGCATTTCTGGCAAATCGACAATCGAAACTTGGGTTGAATCTGATGATTGCAATATACATCTCGATAGACCTCCGTAACCGCCACCAAAATCTATAAAATTCTTAAAATTGCAAACATCCAAAGAAAATATGTCTTTGATTGCTAAGATATTTGCAATATGAGATGCCGTTGTTGGTGATAGAAAAGGGTATCTCCTCAACAAATAAGGTGCCCCCCATGGTGGCGTGCTGCACTTATTTACCAACTCAAAACCAAGGGGGTGTTCCAGGATTTTACTAACCAACCTGTACCCCAATGAGTGATCTTCTGACGCAAGGTGGTTTATCACAACTTGATTTTTAAAGAACTGTTTTCCGCCATCATGATCCGAAGCACGATATATTTCATTGGCCACCTCAGTCCAGTAGCCCGAGTCTTGTGAAATATTTTTCCCTAAATTCATCCTCAATGGAATTTTCGAACGAATGATATTCTCATTGAAATGATCTTCAATAATATTTCTAATTCTATTTTTAATTTTTTGAATCACTAAATTTCTCTTTAAATTTAAAATAGTACATAATTTATATTGCGCACTATAAGAGTTGCGCTGCTTACCCTACTTGCCCAACATTTCTCTGAATATATTATTTGAGTCACTTAGCTCCTCATAGCTGCCTTGATCCAATATCTCACCTTTATCGATGAGAAAAATTTTGTCACTTTTACGTAAGGTCGTCAATCTATGCGCAACAATAATAATTGTAATTTTATCTTTCAAACTATTTACAGCTTCCATGACCGCACTTTCAGTAAGCCCATCTAGCGCACTAGTAGCCTCATCAAAAATTAATATTTGGGGAGAATGATAAAGCGCTCTTGCAATTCCAATGCGCTGACGCTGCCCCCCAGAAAGTCGAACCCCCCTTTCACCAACAACAGTGTCATAACCATCGGGCAACTCATTAATTATGAATTCATGTAAGCTAGCAAGTTTTGCCGCCCTTATTAATTCATTGCGATCTATTTTCTTGGCTCCCACACCAAATGCTATGTTTTTTGCGATGCTCTCATCCGACAAATATATTTGCTGTGGAACATAGCCTATAGACCTTTGCCATCTTCTTACATTAGTAGAATTTATTTTCAAATCGTCTACTATCACTGAGCCTTTCTGCGGTGTAAACAAGCCTAGAATTAAATCAATTATTGTTGATTTTCCGCTGCCAGTGAGACCTATTAACCCAACCGTTTTATATGCTGGAATTTTTAAATTAAAATTGTTTAAAATGGATTTGGTAGCACCCGGATACCTAAAGCTAACATCCTTTAATTGAATAAAGTCACCAAGCTTAACTGGCAACGTCTCATCTAGGTTACCTGCATCTACCTGCAAATCTTTCAAATCATTAGCAACCAAATCCAATGCCGGACCAATAAATCGCAACTGGGAAGCACTGCTATAAATTTGCTGCAATGCAGGGATTAGTCTATATCCAGAAAAAGCATACAGAGTCATAACAGGTAAAATTGAAGCTAACTCAGCTCCTCTTGACATCAAAATCAACAATAACAAAATCATTCCGCCATAGGCTGTTGCTTCCAGTGCAAATCGCGGCATCTGACTAACAATTGTTGATGAAATTTGATGGCGAGCATAAATCTCAGCTGGAATTCCAAATCGCTCCGCAAAGACAGCCTCCAATCCACACATCTTGACTTCTTTGAAAGCCCCAAAGGCTTCACTTATAACGTTAAAGCGCTCTTGATTAGCCTTATTTCTCTCAACGCCAATAGTAGAAATAAATTTTCTGGCAAAAAAATAGGTGAGGATATAAATGCCGCCAAGTACACCACCAATTATTGCGGCTAATGAGGGATCAACTAGTAGCAATAGTAAAAGCAGAACTGCAGCGAGGGTGCATTGAGTAATGAGGCTTATTAATGGCATCATGCCACCCCCCACTACTGTTCCAACCTCAGCAAGCAATGCCCTTCCCAATTCAGCACTATTTCTATTTAAAAACCAAGCATAGGGTTGACTTAAATATACTTGAATTAGCCTATTACTTAAGCTGTACTCTCGCATCATTGAAAATTTTATTTGGCTATAAGTAGTAAAAGCTTTGAAAGTTTGCCCAATCACCAAAAGGATAAAAGTTACAGAGCCAAGAAAAAAAAGGAAAGAATTTGTATCTGAGAAGTTAAGGTGCTGATAAACGAATGAAAGCAAGGAATGCTCTTGAATTGATTGCGGGTCTGAAAGAACGGCCATAAAAGGCATTACTGAAGCTATACCAAGACCATCTATGAATGTCATTAAAACGATCATTAGCACTAAATACAATGCACTTTTCTTTTCCTGGGGAGTCAAGAGTCCAAAAAGTTTAATAATTGTTGCCATTGTTTATTCTATTGGAATTTATAAAAAGAAAATAAAAATAGTGCTTGAAATGCTCAATTTAAAAACGTACATTTTTTAGGAAAAAATATACCCAAGATTGCCCCATTCACATCATAGCTACTATACATAATAAAATTATCATATTTAGCACTATTTGAAGCGTAGTCAAAAATTATTATGTCATTAGCTTCAAAAATTTTCATTTTATAATCTAAGTCAGGCCGTAATCTATCAAACTTCTCACTTGAAAAATTTTCACTTGAAAAGTGATGTGGTGCAATTTGAAATTTCTTAAACGGGCTGAGAAATGCAATAAAGTTATTATCGGTGGCATTGAAATGGTATTTGAGCTGACAGCGATTAGATTGCATGTTATTTAAATCTTTAACAATTTTTTCATACGCTTTTACTAAATTTTCTGGCCATACAAGCCCATTAAAGCCATCGATATTAACTACTTTTAATTTATTCTGGTTCTGAAAAAATCGGTATGAAATATTCACTCCAGAAGACCCAGAAAGTAAAGTAGCCGTAAGGCCGCCAACTATAAAGAGAATGGCTAATTGCCCCCAATTTTTCTTCTCAAGTACACTGAAAACCAATATAAGTCCAATTATGCCTCCAGTTGCAAATCTAAATATTTCGGGAATATGCAACATTGATACTAAAAGCGCCAAAGATGCTATCGATATTTTTGCAACATATTCCCCCTCTAGAGTATTATTCTTGTTTAAAATAATATTTAATATGCAGGTTAAATTCACGACAACAATAAGATTAATAAGTAACCATCGGATGTCAAAATTTATCATCCCCATTACAGACTCTTTAATAAATCTTAAATAAAATTTATAAAAGTTCATATTTGGGAAAACAACATCAGCGTAAACCTTAGGCAACTCTACTGCGTGAGTTTGCCAATAAAAAAATAATTTATTATCATGTAAATATAAAAAAAATGGAGCAATTACTATAGCAATTCCTAATAATATTTTGCTATACCTAATTAATATAATTTTGACTGTTTTTTTGAAGCAGAAGACATCTGCCATGCTAAAAAATGTAATTATTAATGCTATTGCCAGTACATTTCCCTCTCTTGCCAAAATAGCTAAACCAAAAGTAATGCCACATTGAATATTCTTGAACATACTTTTATCCGCATCTTTTGATACCAAAGATGAAATAGAAAGCATTAAAAATGGGAATGCAATGTAGTTGCTCCATGGAAGAAATATTACTGGATGGAACAAATAACATACCAGCAAAAAATAAGGCCCAAATTTATTGTTAGGGATACATTGACTATATATTTTTCTTAGAATTAGTAAGCCACATGCATAAAAAAAAGCCGTAATAAACGTAAGCCCTATCATGCTTTTGAATATTGAGTAAGTTAGACTATGTATTAATGTTGTTAGAAATCCATACTGTATGAAAATCTCTTTGTATGGTAATTTTCCGGCTGATAGATCTAAGGCATTAGATAGCATTAGGCCGTAATGATGATAGTCTTGGGAAAAGATACCCTGAAATACGGATCCAACAATAATCGCAAAAAATATTAGCGATGGAACTAGCGTTTTTCTGATTTGATCCTTCATTTCTTTTTTATAGCAATGTAGATTCAACTAGCTCTTATAGCCAACTGAGATCATATTACCAACATTTATACCAGCTCTAATGTTCAATAAGTTTGTATGTAAAAGCGTTTTAAATAAAAAGTTCTTTATTGCCTTTGGGAGTGGCACAAGCCTGAGCCAATACTTAAGCTTATAGTGGTTTAAAAATTTCTTAATGGAGATATTTACATAACCATTTTTGCTAAGCATTGTATGCATTGAAGTTTTATTAAATAGCTGTAAATGCTCTATATCAATTATTGGGGAATATCTACCCAATAGTCGGTTAACAATACTGCTATAGTCATGAGTGACAACGACAAACGCCCCACCCTTTCTAAGTAGTTGATAGGCTGAATGCGCTAGGGTGCTAGGTGATTGCACATGCTCTAATGTCATAAAACAACAAACTAAATCATAGGATTCATGATTAAGCTCATGATCCTCGAATATTCCGTGTTTAATCCATTCCTGCCTCCAGATTGGTGCAGTTTTAATAGCGGCAATTGAGGGCTCAATTCCGATCAAAGTTTCAAAACCCTTCCCATAAAGATGCTCTAAAAAAATTCCGCTACCGCAACCTATTTCAAGCGCAATTTTTTTCTGGGGTAATTTATTTAATACACTCTCAATCTCTCGAATGTATGCAACTGCAGCATCATCCGCCTCCTCTCCACTATCAAAGTCAGCCAGATGATAGGCGCTTGCCAAATCCGCAATGGATGGTGGTTTCGGAGAATACACAAGACCACACGACAAACATTTAACCAATTGGTAACACATCCATTCAGGCTCTTTTCGCGAGGAGAATGTGTATGTAGATATTTTTTGTCTATCTATATTTTCATCGATAAACTTTTTTGAATGTTTGGTGCTCGCATTACATACCGGGCAATTTCTTTGGCTCATAAATATATTAATTCTTATATTTTCTTAAATTTGCCATCAGGCAATAATTCAGATATCTCTCCATTTCTTATCAGCGCAGAGCGTATTAAGCGTGGCCTAGCCTTAACCTCACTCATAATCTTAGCAACATACTCGCCAACCAAACCAATTGCAAATATGTTGAATGAACCGAAAATAAGTATTGCAATGAGTATTGTTGTTGCGCCTTTCGGGGCTATTTCTGGATAAAAAATCTTAAGCACCCCTACTATTGCAGCTATTAAGAAGGAAGCAATGAGTGCAAGAATTCCAATAGCGGTTAATAAGTTCAGAGGTGTATCGCTGAATGAAAAAATTCCTTTTTTTGCCCATTCAATATTTTTAAGGAGATTGTTTGTTGACTTCCCAAACAATCTCTCGGGCCTGACATAGTCAACCCCAGTTTGCCTAAATCCAACGTAGGCTCTCAAGCCCCTCATAAAAACATCACGCTCTCCGCACTGCAAGAGCCAGCCTACTACTCTTCGATCAATTAATGAAAAATCGCCAGCATCATGGGGGATAGTCAAATAACTGAATTTATCAAATAGCCTATAGAATGCTTTATAGGCCAAACCCCAATACCAAGACATATCTCTTTTTACGCGCCTACCAAAGACTACATCGTACCCCTCGCACCATTTTTGATGAAATTTTTCAATCAATTCTGGGGGATCTTGCAAATCTCCATCCAATAAAACAACACTATTCTTGGTCGCCAATTCCATGCCACTTCGGAATGCCATTTGAGATCCAAAATTTCTTGAATGGCTTACCCCCAATACTCGAGGATCAAGTGATGAAATTGACTGTATTACCTCGGCACTTTTGTCTGGACTACAGTCGTTAATGAAAATAATTTCATAATCGACTCCAATTTTACGAAAAGTATTCGTTAATCTACTATGCATTAGTGGAATAGCTTGCTCATCTTTATAGCACGCTACGATTGCACTGATACTTAAATGTTGATTAACCCTGCTTTTCTTGGTTAAGTCAATAAAATCTTGGTCTGAAAGTGATTGAATCCAAGCCTTAGTGAGCTCCAGTCCTTCCTTGAGATTAATTTTGCATTCCCATCCCAACTTAGACAATACCTTTTCAGAATTTGAATACCAGTCGGGTATATCCCATCTCCGCCCCATCATTTCTCCAAATTTTGGCTGCTCTTTAATTTCAAATTTTTCTTTTATTAAATATGCCAAATCATATATTGTTGTCTTAAGCCCAGATCCAATATTAAAAATTTCGCCATATAAATTAGGGCCCATCATTGCAGCCGAAATAATAAATGCATTGCAAGCATCATCTACATAAACAAAATCTCGAGAAGTGTCTGGATTTACGAACGGCGGAAAGGTCATATTTATAGCGGATCGTACTAAATTTGGGATTAATCTAGATGTATCCTCTAATGCGCCATAAATAGAATACAAACGCAAATGAACGCATGGAAAGTTATTGCTCTTACCCAAATAAGATAAATAATTTGCAGCGCAAAATTTTGAAACTGCGTAATGACTGTTTGGCAAACATAGATCCCCCTCTTTTGGAGCTGCGGAATTATTTCCATACTCAGAAGAGCTTCCAGCATTTATAAATGCAGTAATATTTTTTGGTTCCAGCAGTGAAACTAAATTAACAAGACATTGGAAATTAGTTGCGTAAATATTACTAACATCCTCCTCAAAGGAATATGCACCATAGGCAACCAAATTAAATAATGTTTTAGGAGAAATTGAGTCTACTAAATTTTTGGCTGCGGCAGGATCACGTAAATCACACTCAATTATCTGCTCCTCACTTAGATCCGCTAAACGCCATGCATTCTTGTTATTAACAACTGCAAATACATCATTGCGATACTTGGCTATCCTATGAAATAGATTTGCCCCAATAAATCCTGAGGCCCCGAGTACTAAAATTGGCCCCACCAAATTAATAATGTGAGCCTTAATTTTATCGTCTGACATTTATCTTCATAAACTTTCAAGAATATTCATTAAACTGCTTATCCCAAGTCCAGATCGATCTCTCAGATAATTTTGGGAGCCGTAATAGTCAAATATATGCCTAGTGGCACACATTTGTTTAAAAAATTTAAGCTGTACTCCATACGCCAACAAGTGCAGAGCGAATTCCGAGGCAAAGCTACCTCTTGCAACATGCTCTTCAATAATAATTAACTGTTTCCTTTGAGATATTTGTCGGAGAATTTCCTCGGGAATCTCATTTTTAATCAGGGGCAGTTCGGTTAATGCCCAAAGGGATGGTCGAGCATTTTTGTTCAGTTGATTAATAGGCTGTATGTATCCCCCGACAATTGGGCCAATAGCAATCACAACTGGGCCATCGCCACATGTAAGTTGTCGCCATGGGCTATAAGAGGGTACAACATAATTTTCTGGGCTTTCGCCTCGACCAAGACGAATATATGCGGGGCCCGAATCATCGGCAGCACGATTAACAATATTTTGGATGTCGACATCAAAAGCAGGGATATAGACTGACATTTTAGGTAATGCAAGTAAAACACCATAATCCTCTATCGCATGATGTGTGGGTCCCATGACACCATAACCATATCCACCACCATTGCCTATGAGCTTCACAGGTAAATTGTGGAAACATACATCATTACGAATTTGCTCAAAAGGCCTTGCATAACAAAAAGGAGCGATTGTATATACCCAAACTTCGAGACGTTGTTTTGCAAGGGCTGCAGCAACAGACACCATATTTTGCTCCGCAACCCCCATATTTATGAAGCGCCTACCCATAGAGGCACGCAAATCCTCAAGCGCCATAAAGCCCAAATCACCTGTGAGGAAAATCATATTATCTAGGCTCGACCTGGCAATCAATGCCTCACTAAGATTTTTCCGCATTAAAAATCCAATTCTTTGATTGCCAACTCATATAGCGTGTGTGATAGTGGCAAATAATGCCACTCCATCTTATTTTCCATAAAACTTATTCCATTGCCTTTTAACGTATTGAGCAAAATTACTTTTGGGCGATTGGTCTTTACATTCAAAGCATTTCTTATCTCACTTAAGCTATGCCCATTTATTGAAATAACATGAAGGTTGAACCCTGATAACCTGTCTTCCAAGCCGGACATAGAGGCAACTTCCGCGGTTGTTCCGAATCCCTGTAAACCATTACAGTCAATGAGAACTGTCAAATTTGCCAACTGTTGATGAGCTATAAAAATTATGGCTTCCCAACTTGACCCCTCTTGGAGCTCGCCATCCGATGCCAAACAGTAAACATTTCTACACTCATTTTTTAAGTTGAAGGCTAAAGCAGTTCCTGCAGCAAGGGATATGCCATGTCCTAAACTGCCCGTCGCAAATAAGACGCGCTTAATTCCTGAAGATGGAGGGTGGCCGCCTAAAAAGGTGTCATTTTTATGGAACTTTAGTAGGTCAGAATCCTGTAGACATCCCACAGTCCAAAGGGTGACATACAATGCTCCCGCAGAATGTCCTTTGGATAAAATGAATTCATCGTCATCACGAAGATATTCGTGGAAGACAATCATCATGCAATCTAAACAAGATAGGTTTCCTCCAATATGGCCGACTTCACTTTCAAAATGCATTTTTAAAAGGCGTTTTTTTGCGGCGTTTATGTTCAACTTGTTTAGCATGGATTAATTACTTATAGCTAAATTATATCATCGTGTTAAAATACATAAAATCACAATACAAATGTTAATGGAATAATGAATGACAAATTTAAATATAACAAAAAATATATGTCCAATTTGTAAATCTCAATCTAATTTTATATTTAATTCAAAAAATAATAAAAATATATTTGAATGTATCAATATTAATTGCGGTCATTTTTTTACACCACCTGATAATTTATCACAAGGAATTTGTTCCCGAAATCATGATATTGAATCAGAGTCTGATGATTATTATAGGGCCTATCATGAGCGAAATATAAGACTACTTAAATTTTTTAAAAATTACTTGCCCATAGGTTTAAAAAAAATAAATTTTCTTGATTTTGGCGCTGGAAATGCCCATGTATCTAGAACCTTTAAAAGCATCTTGAAAGACGATGTAAATATATATTGCCTTGAATCGAACCCTTTGTGTAAAAATCTATATTCAAAATATAAGCTAATACAGTTAGAAGGAATTAATGAAGTATCCAATCATATTGATCTGATCTATATGATTGAAGTCATAGAGCATCTTGTTGACCCTTTGGAAGTATTAAACTCGCTCAGACCAAAATTAAACGACACCGGTCATCTTTTTTTATCTACGCCATGCGGTGAAGCGAACGAAAAAAATACTAATGCGTTTGACACTCCATCACACATACATTTTTTTACAGAGAGATCTCTTAATATGGCATTAGAGAGGTGTGGATTTGAACCTATCATTTTTAAATTTATTCCTGAGATGTATCCATCGCCATCAAAAAACTTATGCCATAAACTTTATTACTCAGCAAAAAATGTATTAATAAAATTTATGGGTTTTCGTATTTTTAAATCTAAAATTACCCATTTGGTTGGTATTACAAAACCTGTTTTACATTCATACAGTCTTAACCAAACAGAATTCAAAGCGCAATAAATTTTAATCTGCATTTTTACAAAAAAATTAGTCATATATGAACTCACCCGAATTTAAAATAAATCTTAACAGCATCAGTGATTTGACCGTTAATGATATTATATTTTTTATAAAATTTAATTTTAAATTGCTATCAATATCATGTCTTTTGGGTATTATTTTATCAATTATCTTTATATTTAATGAACCAAAAGTATATTCTGGACATCATACAATGATGCTTGGAAAAGTAACAAATCCATCGACCTATCCTGGTGGATTGCTAATTGAGGATACTTCTTTAATAATATTGAAACTCAAATACCAAGCTAAAATTAGTGAAGAATGTAAATCTAAAAATAAATATTTTAGATACTTAAAATTTCCTTCTGTAGAAATTAAAACCTCTAAGAATATATCTAATGCTTTAGATTTTTTTACCACACAGAATTCTCAAATTCAGGTAAGTGATTGCTTAAATGAGTTATCCAATCTACTAATTAAATATCACCTTGACACTACAAAGTCATTAATTAAAGATTATGATGATATGATCGAAAATCAAAATTTAATTATTAAAAATAATAAAAATATTTTAAAATCCTTTAAATTAAATGATTTTAATAATTTATTATATGTTACTACCGTAAACGAGTTGAACAAATCTCAATCTTTAATTTTAGAGTTAATTAAAATGAAAAGTTTTTTTTTAAATAACCAACCTTATGTAATTGGCGACATTCAAATATCTGACAAGCCAATTAATTCATATTTAATTAGAATTATCTTTGGCTTTCTATTAGGGTTGATAATTGGAACTTCAATTATCCTATTTAAAGCACATTTAAGAAAATCTTAATTAAACCAACTTACAATATCTAAAGTAGCCTTTCATTAGTATTTTTTAGTAGTACTTAATTTTAATATCGCTATATAATTATATTTTTATTTAATTCTTACTTCTAATTCTAATTAACAAAATAAATTGAACGCTCAAGCTATCCTAAAAAATAATATACTTTCGCTGGTTGAGGAGTATTCAAAACTTTACCTTAACAATCAATCGTTTAGTCCTGGGCACTCAATCATTCCCCCTTCTGGGAAGCTTATTGGATCGGAAGAATTAAAAAACCTAGTAGAAGCCTCGCTAGATGGTTGGCTAACAACCGGTCGTTTTAATGATGAATTTGAAAAGCGTCTGGCAAGTTTTTTAGGGGTAAGACATCTTATTACTGTAAATTCTGGCTCTTCCGCAAATCTAGTTGCTTTTAATGCTCTTACATCCCCAAAACTAGGCGATCGAGCAATTAAACCGGGGGATGAGGTTATTGCTGTAGCTGCTGGATTTCCAACTACGGTTAATCCAATACTGCAATATGGGGCGATTCCAGTTTTTGTTGATGTTGAATTAGGTACTTATAACATTGATTCATCAAAAATTGAAGCTGCCATTTCTCCAAAGACCAAAGCAATTATGCTTGCACATACCCTTGGTAATCCATTTAACCTAAGTGCGATTCAATCTTTATGCAAAAAATATAATCTATGGCTAATCGAGGATTGCTGTGATGCGCTTGGATCAACCTATAACAATAAATTAGTTGGCACCTTTGGCGATATTGCAACTCTTAGCTTTTATCCTGCCCATCATATAACTATGGGTGAAGGAGGGGCCGTATTTACAAATAATCTTGAATTAAGGCAAATTGCTGAAAGTTTAAGAGATTGGGGAAGAGACTGTTATTGCTCGCCTGGCAAAGACAATACTTGCGGAAAACGTTTTTGCTGGAAATTGGGCGATCTCCCTGAGGGCTATGACCACAAATATACCTATAGCCATCTAGGATACAACCTAAAAATTACAGACATGCAGGCAGCATGTGGTTTGGCTCAATTAGGTAAACTATCTTCGTTTGTAGAAAAGCGGAAGATTAATTTTCAAATTTTAAAATCCGGTCTAGAGGCATGTGAAGAATTTTTAACCCTTCCAACTGCCACATTAAATAGTGACCCATCGTGGTTTGGTTTTCCATTAACACTAAAACCAGAAGTAACCACAAGTAGGGTTGATCTACTATCATATTTAGACCAAGAAAAAATTGGGACTAGACTTCTATTTGCTGGGAACTTGACCCGACAGCCCTATATGATTGGAAGAAACTATCGAGTATCTGGCGCCTTAACAAACACTGATATTGTAATGAATAATACTTTTTGGATTGGCCTGCAACCATCATTGGGAACTATGGAACTTGAATATGTAATTGATAAAATTAAGGGATACTTTGGTCTTAATTTCTAAAAAAACATGATTTTTTGTTCAAAAAAAGTCGCTAACTTACTTTTTTAATAGTGAACATTTCCAAATACTAGTAGTTATGAAAAGATATCGATAAAACTCAAATTAAATTAATACTTTAAAAGATAAATAAATAATTGTGTCTTCAGTATCCCAAGATCTCTCCCGAAGAATTAGAGTAAACGCCTTAAAAATGGTACATCGGGCAAAAGCCTCACATATAGCTAGCGCTTTATCTATATGTGATATTTTAGCAGTTTTATATGGCGAAGTTATGAATCATGATCCATATAAACCATATTATTTAAATCGAGATCGGTTTATTCTAAGTAAAGGCCATAGTTGTGTTGCGGTATATTCCACTTTGGCAGAATTTAATTACTTCCCTAAATCCGATCTTGATACGTATGGTGATAATTTTTCATGGTTAATGAATCATATTAGCCATCATGTTCCAGGCGTAGAATTTTCTACGGGCTCCTTAGGGCATGGCCTTCCATTCGGCGTTGGAAAAGCTCTAGCTTCAAAACTAGAATCGAGAGACTGTCGCATTTTTATTCTTTTGGGCGATGGCGAGATGGCTGAAGGATCAAACTGGGAGGCTCTATTATTTGCCGCTCACCACAGACTTAATAGACTCACCATCATCATAGACTCAAATAATTTGCAAAGTCTTGACACCATTGAAAACACACTTGGATTAGAACCATTGACCTTCAAATTATCATCTTTTGGATGTCAAGTCATTAAGATTGATGGCCACGATCACGAGGCTTTATTTTCAGCTCTATCAAGTACTCACAACTCCAAACCGATTGCAATAATTGCAAAAACTATTAAGGGGAAAGGTGTTAGCTTTATGGAAAATTCAATTGAATGGCACTATAAAAATCCAAATGATGAGCAGCTACATTTAGCTCTAACTGAATTAAATAATGCGTAATGCCTTTATAGATGAACTTGTTTTGGCCGCTGAAATCAATCCCAAGATTGCATTAGTCGTAGGTGATCTAGGATATAAAGTAGTTGAACCATTTGCTGAAAAATTTCCAAATCGATTTTTTAATTCTGGAATTGCAGAGCAAAATATGATGGGTCTTTCTGCAGGCCTAGCTTCTGAAGGTTATCACGTATTCGTATATTCAATTGCTAATTTTCCAACATTTCGTTGCGCAGAGCAGATACGAAATGATGTTGACTACCATAAACTCCCCGTTACTGTAGTAAGCGTTGGAGGCGGCTTATCATATGGAAATTTGGGATATTCGCATCATGCTATTCAAGATTATGCCTTGATTAGAACAATGCCAAATATGCTCATTGCCTCCCCAGGAGATCCCTTCGAAGTGAGGGCATGCATGCGTTTCTTAATTCAAAATCCTCAACCTTCCTATCTTAGGTTGGGTAAGGCTGGTGAACCCTGTATCCACAAAGATATACCAACTATTAGACCAGGTGAATGGCAGCCAATTTTGAATACTGAACAAAGAGGTAATTCTGCTTTATTAACTACTGGCGCCACTCTTGCTCTTGGGAATACTTTGGCTACGTCTAATCCGTTGTTCTCAAATCATCAATTATGGACAATGCCATTATGGGGTATGCAGTATAAAAACTTGCAGGAACAACAAGTTTCAATTTTTGATAGCATTACAACAATAGAAGATCATTTGATCGACGGCGGATTTGGTAGTTGGATGCTTGAGTCACTTGTACATTCGCCACAGTTATTACCCAAAATTCAAATCAAAGCATTAAATCCAATTGTTTGCGGACTTGTCGGGGATCAAGCCGAACTCAATTCCATTGGCGGCCTAAGTTTTAATTAAATTCTCATAATCAGATATCTGCTTTAATGAAGCCTCTCTTATATTGAGATGGTTTTTATATGCGTTATTCCAATTTAATATCCATTGCAAAGACTGCCCAATACTTAGGATCGGCTTCCAGCCGAGAAGGTTGCGGGCCTTGGATGTATCCAACATTAGCAACCCTGCCTCATGAGGTTCATTTTCATTACAACCTATCTCTATCTTAGTATCTGACTGTGAAATGCTTATTAATTTTTTAGTTATGTCAAGAGATGTCAAGCAATCAGAAATATTTGGTCCAAAATTCCAAGCACTAGAGAATTGATCGCCACTTATATATAAGGACTCAGCCAGGGTTAAATAACCATTCAGTGACTCCAACACATGTTGCCATGGCCTTACCGAGTTAGGATTTCTAATTTTCACTGAGCAGCCTGAATTGATGGCTCTAATAACATCTGGGACCAACCTGTCTTCCGACCAATCACCCCCTCCAATTACATTTCCTGCTCGTGCAGTGGCTAGACCCACTCCGTGGCTCTCATAAAAGGCCGGATTAAAGTAAGAATTGCGATATGCAGCACTAACCAATTCGGCACAAGCTTTACTACTACTATAGGGATCAAAACCACCCATTGCCTCATTTTCACGATAAGGCCAAACCCATTCACGATTTTCATAGCACTTATCTGTGGTTACTATAATTACAGACCTTACACTTGGACAGTCTCGAATAATTTCAAGCAAATTTACTAAACCCATTACATTTGTTGAATAAGTTTCCACTGGATTTTCATATGAATAGCGAACAATAGCCTGTGCCGCTAAATGAAAAATAATTTCAGGTTCCTCCTGCTTAATCACACTTGCAAAAAATTTCATATCTCTAACATCACCCACTCGGGAGTTAATCCCCTCATGAACATTAGCAAGCTGAAAAATATTTGGCACGGATTTAGGACTTAACGAATAACCGGAGACCCGAGAGCCCAAATTTTGCAACCATAAAGCAAGCCAACTGCCCTTGAATCCTGAATGACCTGTCAATAAAACATTTTTATTTTGCCAAAAATTTGGATTCATGGCCAAATCTTCCATGGCGCACGACCAGTAGCCCATAACTCTTCCAAATAATTTTTATCGCGCAATGTATCCATTGGCTGCCAGAAACCACTGTGGCGATATGCATTTAGCTCACCGGCCCTTGATAACGCCTCGAGGGGCTGACGCTCCCAAATCGTGTGATCACCTTCTATCATATCAATAACGATAGGCCTCAAAACAAAAAAACCACCATTAATAAGCGCTTCTTCTGAGTGAGGTTTTTCTTTAAATGATCGGACTTTAGAATTACCATCAATCTCTAAAACACCAAAACGGGCCGGGGGATCGGTCGCTACAAGTGTTGCAGCTAAATCGTTTTGAACGTGAAATGAAATTACATCAGAAATATTCACATCACTTAAGCCATCACCATAAGTAAAGCAAAAAGGCTCATCTACATTTAAATAAGAAGAAACTCGTTTGAGTCGCCCCCCAGTCATTGTATTTTCACCAGTATCAATTAATGTTACTTTCCACGGCTCTGCATATTGTTGATGGACATCCATTTGATTTAAGCTCATATCAAAAGTAACATCGGAGGTATGCAAAAAATAATTGGCAAAATACTCCTTGATAAGATAACCTCTATAACCACAACAGATAATAAAATCATTTATTCCATGAGCAGAGTAGAGCTTCATAATGTGCCATAAAATTGGTTTACCACCAATCTCAATCATTGGCTTAGGCTTTAAATGAGTCTCTTCGGCTATACGAGTACCCAAACCACCAGCGAGAATTACAGCTTTCATAATTGATATATATTTGTATTAAAGCAGTTATAAATTTTTTCCATTCAAGTCAGTTTAGATTAAAAATTTAACTCATTATTGAGTCGTAAATTTTTAAAAAGGAATTTGCCACCTTAACATCATTATTCCTTAAACGTTCTATTTTTTCACCATCAGTTAAACCAGATTCTGGTACAAATTCATCAACTGCATTGATGTAGCCACCCTGAATATCAATGACATATCCCTCGCCCATCAATAATGATAACTGCTTAAGGCTTTCGTACAGCGCAGCCCTATCTAACTTTGCTCTCAATACTTCTTCAATATTTGATAATTTAGAGATCGGAAAAACTCCAGGCATACATTGGTACCATGGATTACCAAATGTAATTACTGGCTTATTTTTTAACAACCCCTCCCACCCAACCGTTCCATCAAAAGTTGCAATTATATCGACTTCATCAATAATTTCACTTGTTCTGACTTGAGTATCTAGTACTTTTACCCGATGATTATGTGAAATGCTTTCCCAAAAAAATCTTCTTAATCCCACAAAATTTCTTATATTATCTGGATGATCCTTTACATAAATAATTGAATTTTTAGGTAGAGCTTTCGATAACTGATCAACCATGATATGTGAATTAGTTATAAATTCACTAGAAAATGCTTCGGTTGCTTCCGGTTGAACTTTTAAATAAAATAAAACCTTAAGCGCAGTATTTTCGGTTTCGTTTTTTAGGCTTATTAAATTTTTATATTTTTTATTATTACTTATTCTCAATTTTTCATCAATTTCACTGTATATTCTATTTGATAAATGATGGACTTGTAACAGTATTTTGGTAACACCAAATGGTCCAAGATTCTCATTAAATAAAAATAAATTTAATTGAACTCTAACTGCATACAAGTAAATTCGAAACAAGTTTAAATTATTAAAAAATTTATTAGAAAATTTGACTAATTTTTTCTCCCTCTGAACCTTTTTTTTATTCCTGACCATATAAAACGGATCAACAATAATTTTAGGTAATCTAATTATTGCTTCTGGAAAAATTGGTTTAGAAGTTTTAAAATACCCCATATCAGACCAATTTGTTGTCCAAAAAAATCTACCATTGTGCGATTGATATAAACATACTAGTTTAATTTTTTTTATAGCTGCAATCTCTGATATGAGGTTATCAATCCCGCATGATGGTGGCCCGGAGTATATGATTTTTATTTTTTTCTCTTCAATTAGTCTTAGTATTGCTTTAAGGTGAACATAAAAAAAATAATCATAATCATAACTTGAGCTTAGCTGAGCAATATCAAAACGCTGTAAATAGTAGCAATACTTTTCATAAAATTTTTCTTTCAATTTATGATAAATATCCATTACTTTGCCATCATACCCATCTGCGTATTTTATTACTTCGCGACTTATATTTGATGGCAATAATTTCCACAAATTAACCCTATCATCTCCAATTAAATGATTATCCTTCCAAAATCCACCAAAAATAACCTTATCTCTAATTCCAAGAATATCTTCGTATTGACCATATTGAATCTCTTCAGAGGTATGCATTATCAATATTGTCATTTTTAATCCTTAAAAAATAATTTTATGTAATGAGTCAAAAGTGGGACATCAAAATTTTGTCAATTAAGATTATCAGGCACGTTAATTCCAAACAATTTTGAGCCAATACGTTGGCCTTCAAAAATCACATGCGAAGTGATGGTTGCCTCATGGCTAAATCCAGATTTTATCAAGGTCCTCTCGGAGGCTAGATTGTTCTCATACACTCCAGCTGTTATTTTACGGAGGCCAAGTTCTATAAATCCAAAGCGGCATACTTCAATTATTGCCTCTGAAGCATAACCTCTTCCCCAATATCTCCTATCACCAATTAAATATCCAATTTCAGAACGGGCATGAGCAGAAATTACAGGGCCAAGTTTAATATTCCCAATATGTTCGTCATTATCGGCAAGGAAAATTCCAAGCATTAAATAATTTGGACTATCGTTAGCGGATTTAATAAAACTCTCTAAGTCAACTTTTCCTGTAGGAATTGAAAATCTACTCTCTAAATATCTAATCACCTCATAATCTCTCATCCATCCAAGATATGAATCTGATACATCCTCTTTATCTAATGTTCTCAATACTAATCTGGATGTTTTTATAATTGAATCTATACGCATTAAGGTCACACCACCTTAAAAGATAATCCATAATTACTGAGGTACGCCTTTGCACGTAATGGATTGCTATCAGAAAAGTTAAATAAACTACCGCATGCTAATGCATTGACATCTGACTCGAAAAATGCTTCCTTTAGATGATTGAAATCGCCAGCGCCACCACACCCTATGATCGGTAGCCTACTGTATTTACAAGCTATTTTTAATAGCTCTATATCATAGCCACTCATTACACCATCTTGATCTACCGATTGAATTAAAAATTCCCCAGCCCCAGAGTCTTCGCAATGTTTCATGTGGTTTATAAAGCTAACATTTTCGACCCTAGAGCCACAATCAGACACTACGTTAAAGTTATCCCCATTACGTTTTATATCTACACAAACAATAATCGCTTGAGATCCAAAATGATTGGCGATTTTTTCAATTAGGCCGTAATCTTTGTATGCAGCGCTATTTATAACCACTTTGTCTGCGCCGTTTTCTATCAGATATGCAGCAGAGTGAAGACTGTCAACCCCGCCGCCGACCGATAATGGCATAAAACATACCTTAGAAACTTCCTTAATAATATCGGCCATCTGAATAATAGAACGTTCATTTCGAGCTATGTTTAAAAATATGAGTTCATCAGCATACTGAGAGTTATATACTGAAGCGCTTTTGACTGGATCACCAACATCTCTCCAGATCCCAAACTGCTGGGTTTTCACAAGCCGCCCATTCATCAAAAGCTGGATGGGTATAATACGACGCTTTAGCATTCGCCATCCCAATTGCAAAAATTTTCAAGCAAACGCAAGCCATTTACTTGGCTTTTTTCTGGGTGAAACTGTACGCCAACAACATTATTTCTTCCTATTGCCGCAGTTATGGTTTGGCCATATTCAACTGTGCCAATTTTATTTTCTTCAATATCGCACACAACATGGTAGCTATGGACGAAATAAAAATCACGCGTATCTTTAATGCCCTCAAAGATTGGATGTGAGCGTATTAGACTAAAACTATTCCAACCTACATGGGGGACTCGTACATTATTTTTATTTATTAGCTCGACACTTCCAGAGATAAAATCTAAACCATAATTTATTCCGCCCTCTTTGCTTTTGCCTACTAAAAGCTGCATCCCCAAGCATGAACCAAGTAATGGCCTTCCGCTAGCTACATACTCACTAATAGGCTCTCTCAATTTACGAGCATCTAATTCACATGCAGCAATACTAAAATTTCCCACCCCAGGGAGAATTAGATGTGTTAAATCGTTAAGAAAGCTTCCATCAGAAACCACCATTGGCTCGAATCCATTAATGTAGATGGCGTTATATACAGAAGCCAAGTTACCCATGCCGATATCGAGAATCCCAATTACATTCGATTTACTCATATTATTTTAATTGGAATGGATTTTCGACGTATTCCACGATCTTCACCTATTTCACGATACCAGCTCTCAAAATCAGCAGTTTTAAGAGAATAATCCGCATCAAAATTTGGCGTAAAAGGAGGTACAACTGTTTTTGAAATGATTGCGTTAAATTCTGACTCAGTAATTCCGAGGTACTCTAAAAAAATTATCAAGGAGTGTGGCTTTTTTCCCTCATACTGGTTTATTAGCGCTTGTGCCTCCTCCTTTGTTATACGTTGATTGCGCAAATCTAAAGCAGTCATCTGCGTGACTCGGCCATAACCTCGCTTTAAATATTTAATATAGTCTCTAACACCCTGAAGGTGACATTCTATTTTTTCATAAGGATATTTACTCCAAGGCATTCCCTCAACCTCATCACCCTTCCAACCTAACTCCTGCTGAATTATCGCCACTTGTTTCTCAACATCCCAAGGTATATATGAACCAAGACACACCGATTTATATCCCAGTTTTTTAAGATCGCGCAACGGAGGATATGTAAAAGGAGCGAGATCACGAGGATCAAAATCAAAATCTGCTGAAATCATTCCCTGCATATCTTCAGCTGTAATTCCAAGGTTTGTAGATCGATTAAATTTCACCTCATCCACTTCCTCAATCTCATTATCCCGATAATCATAATATGCCGTATATTCAGAAGAGGGCTCTCCCCAAAATATAAGTGGAACTTGATGCTGTAAGGCTACATGCATTGGATAAGAGTAAATACCAGTATGGCAATGCCAACAAAAATCGCCTTTTCTAATTAAAGACTCCAGCATAAGTCTCTTAACTAATTTCCAATTAGGTGTGAAACTAATGACATCAACTCCTAGTTTTCGAAAGGTTCTCTGATTATTTTCGGTCAGACCTTTTCGCATAAAACCATGATTAAACTGAACCACTAGGGGTTTAAGCTTGTATTCATTAATTAAGTATTGCAAAGTGAAGGTGCTATCCTTACCACCAGAAAAAGGTACTATACAATCATAGGAATATTTTCCTCGATACTGCTCAATCAAACGACCCAACTGATTTTTTCGATCAGACCAATCTATGTCGCTATCTTTATACTTTTTTTGTCTGCAGATATTACACAAACCATTAGAATCGAACTCAATGGTCTCGTAGGTTTCCGGCAAATTGCATTCCTTGCATTTTTTTAACATATTTTTTACCTCATTTAATTAATTCTCGAATAGCTTTTCCTTCCGAGGATCAAGCTTTTCGAGATTGAAAAATTACTTCTGCTATACCCCAATCTTCTTCATCAATATCAAGTGCTGCGCCCTTTGGTATTACATGTTCAATAAAATCATTATCATAACCAGCGCCTTAGCCGACGATTCGACCGACTCAGCGCTGGCAACATTACCTTACCAGGCAGTCGGGATAAGGTCATACGCGCTTCAATAGTTGCGACGATTTCCATTTCTACCCTTATTTAGTGCTACCTGCTCTATGGACTAGGTACATCGCCTCTGCCAGTTGCCAGTCATGCTCATCGTCAATATCAATGGCTGCACCCTTGGGTAAAACATAACCAATGAATCCCTTATCCGAGCCAGCACCCTCAGATTCCAATACATGCGCAGTCGGGAAGGCAGCAAAACTACCGGCATCAAAGTAACATTTCTCGAGATCCTGCGACCGCACTGCAAACATCCCAGCCTGTATAGGCGTAAGCGCTCCATCGGCACTGCGCCTGAAGGCCCATTCGATGGGAGCAGAATATTCCGATACCGCCAGCAAAGGCTTTTCAGCGCCAGTTTCGGCGAACAAGGCGGCCGCTTTCTGTAAATCCTGCGAATGGATAAGCGGAGCACAGGCCATAAGCAGCCAAATCTCATCGAAGCGCTTACCGCGACGGGCATACTCTTCCGCAGTAAAGCGCAACACCGGCATGATCGGGGTATGGTCGTCGGCCAGATCATCTGGACGTGGAAAGTCCGGGGGGAATCCAAATTTTGCGGCTACCTTGCTGATACTCTCGCTTTCAGTAGAAACATGAATTGTGGCAAATAAACCACTATCGCGGGCTGCACCCAGTACATGGGTGATCATAGGTCGACCGTAAAAATCGCGGATGTTTTTATTGGGAATTCGCTTAGAACCACCGCGCGCAGGGATAATAGCTAGTCGCCTCATACGCTCTCCTCGATGCCGCTACGTATTAGTTCGGCGCTCTTATCGCCGCAATTGAAAAGGATGTCAATTACAGACATACAGGGAAGAAAATTACCAAACAGCTGAGGGTATTCCGGATGATGATATTTGAAATATCGCACAGCGACCCCGATTTCCTGAAAGGCGCTTGACTCATCTAAATACTCTTTCGATCCGAGTACTGAAATATATTCGGTCGCGCCAACCTCTTTGCACAGAGCAGCCAAGCGATGAGCCTTAGATCCGTTTCCCTGCATTCGGCTTGAACGCAACATCCTAGTTTTGATACCAAGTATAGAGCAGCAGTGCTCGATAATGCTGATATTCAGATCGACAAGCATTGCCTGCTCTTCGATTAGAGCCAGTAGATTCGGGCTAAAGGACTTGAACCACGGAGTCTTGCCATAGTTACTCTCTATACTTTTACGGTGCGTAACGGGAAAATTACTTGTTTTATCCAACTCCACTTCACAAATCAACTGGTCTCGCTTACCTTTACTTACCACCGGTACTGTCAGCCACTGTGCACCTTGTGGTGTCTTGATCTGATTGCGCTGCTGCCACGAGCGTTTGTCGAATTGAACCGAGTCAAGGTAGATAAAAATATCTACTGACTGCATAAGTGCGAAATACCCACACCAAGGCAGATATGTCGGCTGCATGATAGCAACTCGCGTCACTCAGACACCGCCAGCCCAATACCTTCATAACCGTAGTTATTGCCGTTATAGAACATGAAGTGATGGCCCTCGTGCTGAACGACTGCAGCGTACTCGAGCATCTCACTATCGAAACCGCTCTGACTTACGCCAATGCCGGCCAATTGATCCAGACGCTCCCAGTTAATCCCGTCGCGCGACTCTGCATAGCCAATAGTGTAATTTTCGCTCTTGTACGAGAACCACATGCGCCACAGCCCATCTTCCACCACGACATAAGGGCGCGCCAGTGCATGTTCATTATCATCCTTAAAGTCAAGGCAGATATGTCCTTCGCGTACCCAATGCTTGCCATCCTTTGAGTAACCTGTTTTGATGTTGTAGCGTGGCAGATCCTTATGTAGCCATTCGTGACCAGATACGTAGAAAATACGATAGCCATCTCCGTCAGGCACCACCCAGGGAGCCGTATTCATATAGGGGTCTGTGCGGTTACGCTCAAGAACGGGTGCAAGCGACCAGCGCTCAAAAGTCCTACCTCCATCCTTGCTGATTGCAAGGCCGCCAAAGATGTGCATGCGCACTGTAGAACCTGGATTCCATCCGATATAGTAAAGGCCTATTTCACCGTCTGGAAGATTGATAACGCAGGATGGTGTAACACCATTATCATCAAAACAGCCGAGCGCTCCGGGCGCGAGTACGGGCTCAGCTGAATAATCAACAACCTTGCCGTCGCAGTTTAGATCCACAGTAACATGACCGATATGCGAGCGGTTCTGCAAGTCGCGACCAGAAAAGAAGATCTTAACTAGGCCATCGCATAAAGTGTAAGGTGTCGGCACCATACAGTGTGTCTGCGCCCATGAAAGACGATTATCAGGCCTAATGATTAGCCCGAGCTTGCGCCACTTCTGCAACTTCCTAGCTTTCATATCATTTTATTTGATGATAATAAAGGTGCGATCAGTCATAAATTGCGATTTCTTTACACGGTACTTCATTCCCTTAAAGGCCTCCTTGAAGGCACGGGTCTCGCCAGGATAATCCTTGTTATTTAGCTCGTCGAGCATAACTACACTTCCAGGCACGAGACTGGGTTTGATAGCTTCAAGCGCGGCCTTGGTCGGCTCATAAAGTGCCATGTCGAAATAAGCTAGAGCGATGATCACATCATCATTCTTGGCAAACCAGGTGGGCGCAGTCTTGCTGACATCTCCCTGGACTAGCTCATGCTTCTTTATTGTAGCAAGTACGTTATTCTTCTCGTGATAATCGATTAGCTTTTCAAGATATTCATGATAGTTCTCGGCTACATTGTAGCCACCGATCTTGATGGTCTCGCTACCACGATCCTTGTCAGAGATGTCTGGATAGCCTTGGAAAGTATCAAAGCCAATGACTCTGCGGTTCTGGTTAAAGGGCTCGTAAATCGCACGCAGATTTTCGAACAATATCAAATTCTGACCCCACCATGTCCCGAACTCCACAATAATGCCCGGCTGATTCACTATTAATTGATAAGCTTCATTGACGAAGAGGATCTTGGTTAGCGCAGAGCTGCGCATGAAGAGCCCCAAGCAGATGAGCAGTTGATCGTCAGGCATCGGACGGCTCTTAAACATCTGATAGAGCAGCTCACGATGGACAAGATTCTGTTCAGATCCCTTGGTTTCCATGGTGTAACCGAAGTCTTTATCGCTGGGCATTACGCGTCTCCCGTCTTTCATTAAATTTTAAAATACATACGCTTAAGCGCTATTGCACGGCGATCTTCTTCTTCGTAAACTTCAGATGATGGTGCTAAAGCAACCGAACCGTTCGGCATGTCACGGACAACCGCGGCACCCATGGCGATAAAGCAATCGTCGCCGATAGTGCAGAAATCTCGCAAGGTTGAGTTTACGCCGAAGAAGTTACGTTCGCCGATCTTGCAATGTCCCGAAATTACCACATGCGAGGAGATGTAGGTGTGATCACCGATCTGAGTACAGTGACCGAGATGGTTTCCTGACCAGATCATTACGTTGTTACCGATGCACACTCCCGGCTGTATAGTCTGATTCTCGAGAATGAAGCAGTTATCGCCAATCAAGAGATTAGGCCAGGTTACTGACTTATTGCAGACATAGGAAGCCAATCGATAGCCGGCCGACTTGGCCTGTTGATATTTATCCTGACGCAGACGATTGAGTTTTGCATAGGATAGCGCCACATGCATATTAAACTCATTAGGAGGAAATCTTTTCATCACTTCGCTAAAGGGTACCATCGGTAGCCCCTGAAAACTATCGCCTTGTACAAAGCTGTCGTCAACAGTGAACGCAACGACGCTATACTCGCTGTCATTCTCGAAGTAGAAGTGGGCAAGCTCGGCCATTTCAGCAGCCCCAAAGATGATAAGGGGCTTTGTCATTGGCGACTCGGCGACATAATGCAGTTGAGCAGATGCCTAATCAGCGTCTCGGTTGCACGGCAGGCCCGCACACTCTCAAACACATGATCACAATATTGTTTCGGGAGACCCGAAGATAAGCAGTCTTGGCAATATTTTCGGTATCGAAAATACCCAATCCTTTTGTATATATTAATGTTACGGGGTTTTGACAAAGTTTTACTGTATCTCGGCAGGTTTTAGTGGTAAAACAAATGTCCATCTTCCATCAGAACGACCCCAATCCAATTGAAACTCGGGGTCAACGGGCGTTATGTCATGGCCAATATCAAATCTAAACAAAGTAATATCGCCAATCTGATGATGTCCTTCAGTGCTAACCCAAGAACCATTAGACGAGCGAAACCTGCCGCCACCTTTAATATAATCCTTGCCGTACTCAGAACCCCCTAATACAAGTCCAATTTTCTGAGGCTGAATGGGATGAAAGTGTTCAGAAAAAAAACCTCCCCCGCGGGGATATTGTATTAGTTGAGGCATCAGCATCGCACCGTTGTAGTTAACTCCAAATGTGTATTCTTTCTCAAATAATTTATTGTAGACTCTTAGTAATATATCAAAAACTAACATTGCAGCAGAAAGTGGCGCTGCTTTTGCACCTGAGGGTGAAAAGTAATAATCGTGAACTATGTATCTACTCTCAGATCGTGCCGGCAAAAAGCTTGTAAAGTGAGTAATACCTCCCATTTGACTAGGATGCGACTTTGATTCTGGGGTTATTTTTGACCACTCATGACAAGCCGAAACTGCTCCGCGGATTAGCCCCGGATCTACTACATCTTTAAGAATGATAGTTTCCCCACACAAAACATCTATCGCCAATTCTCTTAGCGACGCTTTTTTGAAATCAACAACTTTTATCATGCTCACTGCTCCTTTGTGTCCAACCCGTTTGCTTTCTAGAAATCGCAAGCTGGTTGCTAGAAATTGAAACGGCCCTTCTATGTTTAAAACATGAGGGCATCCCAGCGGAATGGTTCCTCCTTGTTCAACGCCTTGGTTAGTGTCGCACCGACAACTGCAGAGGCATATCTTGCACGTAAGCCAACTGCCGGGCGCTTGATCACGATATCTGCTGCCGTGATGGTTTCCCCTTTGGCCATGTTTCGGGCCAGATAAAGGCCTTCGCGGCGACCCAGCTCCTTTTCCTTTGGCAGCATCTGCTTTTCTCCAGAGCCAAGTGCTTCATGTGCCTCGCGGATAACTGCTACATAGGACTTAAGTTCATCAGGTTCGAGTGCGTAGAAGTGATCCGGGCCTATACCTTTTTTATCTAAGGTATAGTGCTTTTCAAAAACAGAGGCGCCAAGTCCAACTGCAGCAACTGAAGCGACCTGTCCCAGCGTATGATCAGAAAAACCAACCGGGCAATTGAACCGTTGCGCCAGCGATTGAATCACGCGTAAATTGGCCAACTCATTAGGTAAGGGATACATTGCTCCACATTGCAGCAGTATTATCTGGTGATTACCGGCACCAAGACAAACATTGACGGCCTCCTCCACATCGACCATATCGCACATTCCAGTCGAGATGATCATCGGCTTGCCGGTCGATGCCAACTTGTGGACAAAACCAAGGTTGGTAGTTTCTGAGGATGCTACCTTGTACGCTGGAGTATTGATTAATTCGAGAACTTTCAATGAGTCCATATCGAATGCCGAAGCAATGAAGTGCAAACCCTGATCCTTCGCATGTTTGTTTAGTAATGGCACCCATTCGGCATCGAGTTCGATAGACTTAAAGATATCGTACAAACCGTCGCGATTTGGATAGAGCACATCGGCACGGAACAGCTGAAACTTAACGGCATTGGCTCCAGCTTCCCTAGCCACATCAATAAGCTTCTTCGCCTTATCTAAACTCTTATCGAAGTTTGATCCGACCTCGGCAATTATGTAAGGGCTTTCGTTGCCTCCTACCGTAGTTTCAGCAACCTTCAACTCTTTATTCAGCAAAATAACTCCTTTTTGATTTCAATAAAAAGGCGCTCTACGCCTCCACCATCTACAAGCATTCTTCCACACTTAGCCATGGAGCTTCGCAAAGCGACATTCCTCAGGAGTCCGGAGATCTCTTGTTCTATCTTTTCCGGAGACGCCCCAATACCAAGATCAATCGATGTTTTCCTAGTTGCAAATGGACGATTAACCATGTCATGATGAGCATCGATTGAAAACAGTAGTGCCGGTGTTGCACTTGCCGCCAATTCATATTTCGTCAATCCGTTCGTGCCGATAGCCACATCGCACCACAGCATTTCGTTCAGCAGCGTCGGCGGTGCTGTCACTAGCACAATATGGTGGCGAGATCTAACTACCATACGCTCGAGGTCGGCAATCAATTCCGCGCTGAACATGGGGCCGACCACCGCTCTGATCTCCAGAATTCGGGTCACGGCTTCCAATCCTCGTAAAACTTGAATAGTATATCTTTTTGAATCGCTGCCGCCGCAACTGACTAATATACGATTGGCCACCGCCCGTAGCCTGCGTTGCGGTAAGTTGGCGTACTCAACGCCAAGGAGCGCATACTCTGAACCTTGTAGATAGCGCCAACGTAGTTCGGATATATCCATGCCTGACGTCACGTACGGATTAACTACAATATCTGCATCTATTTGGGGTAGTTTAGCGAGAATTGACTCATCACCCAATACATCAATGGCCACTAGCAACCGACCCAAGCTTCGTAGATAACCAAACAATAGGGAAGGCATGGAAGCTACAAAGAATCCAGGGAAAAGTAGATCTACAATGATTACGTCCGCCTGCAATCTATCAGATTGCTCCCAATCCACAGTATGCATCTTTGATTCTTCGAATAAAACACAGTCGAAACCGGCAGCGTTGACTCGCGCTTTCGCGGAGGCATTACCAAAAACTAAAAAACTAATATCAGCGCTAAGCTTCTGCGCATAGATTGCTAGCGAAAGGCAGCGGTTTAAATGACCAAAGCCAATCTCATTGCTAGCAACAGCAACAAAAAGTATACGCAGAGGTTTCAAGTCTAGCGGCATGCCTAATTTCAGCGGTTACCTAGTTCAAGCGCCTGAAGCCTGCATGACAGACCGAGCTCTTGAGCAGTGACATGACGTCGCGACCTTCATCGCATTCTTTGATTATTGCAAACACAGGATCGAGCGCATCAAAATAGCCATCCACCACCTGTGGCGTATGCGCCAAACTAGAGAAGATGAGATTGCTGGCCAGATAACCCTTGCTGAGCATTTCCTGGGTGATAAGCGTCTTGTAAGGTAGCGCATTGGGGCCATCGAAGCCAAAACTTGCAATGGCCGGCAAACCCGCAATGTTGATCTTCAAGTCATGCTTCTCTGCCAAGGTGTGCCAGCGACCCATGATGTCAGTGCCGGTCTGGGTGATGTACTCCCAAGACTTTTCACGCTCCATAACCTCAAGCGCTTTGAGCGCTGCAGAAGGTCCGATTCTCTCGGTCCAAAAGGTGCTGCTGATAAATGTCGATTGTGCACTCTCCATAATCTCGCGGCGTCCGATGGTCGCAGTAATGGCATAACCATTTCCTAGCGCCTTCCCAAACATGGCCATATCAGGCTCTACATCGTACATTTTGTGAATTCCGCCAAAGGTCTGGCGAAAACCTGAAGTGCACTCATCAAAGATGAGTACGATGTTACGCTTTGTGGCTAACTCCCGGACCTTGTGCAAGAAATTATCTTGCGGCCCTTGGTTACGCATCACTTCCATCTTAATTACACCAATATCGTGCTTATTAACGATATCTTCAAGCTCTGCATAGTTGTTGTAATTGAAAGGGTGGACAGTACCGCGCAGATTCTTAGGCACCCCTTTGGGATCAAGGCCAGGCAAAAGATGGCCCGCTAAATGGTTATCATCCCCAAGATTGGCGGCAAGATACCAATCATGCCAGCCGTGGTAGCCACAGATCGCTACCTTATCCTTACCAGAGGCAGCACGGGCAATTCGGATGGCAATTGCATTTGCCTCACCACCGGAGCGCGCGAACCTCGCCATATCTGCCCAGGGGTGGATATCGAGCAACTTCTCAGCGAGATAGACCTCCTCAGGGCAATTAAGGGTGGACATGTTACCGTCCTGTACCGCCTTCAGAACAGCTGCATCGACCTCCTCATGACCGTACCCGAGGGTATTGGTTCCAATACCCATGATGGACATATCGATGTATTCCTTGCCGTCCATATCCCATACCTTGCAGCCCTTGGCTTTACTGTAATAAGCTGGCCATTGCTCCGGTAAAAACATCTCTGCACGTTTCGAAAGGAGCATATTACCGCCCGGTATGATTTGCTTTGCGCGCTTCCAGAGTTCTTGGCCGATACCCATTTTTTCTCCTTTAAATATAATGGTGGTAGTTACCGATCTCACAAATCCGACCACCTAGCTGGATTAATAAGGTTCTCCTCGTTACAAGCGAGGTTGGGAAATTGATAATCGATAGTATGACCTACTGCAATAGCGATCTGCCGAAGCTGCTCCAAATCGTTTGCACCAACAATGATGCGATCAATTTGTGGAAAACTCAGCGGATACGCAAGACAGACTCTCACAGCATCTGCGTCATGCTGCCGTAACCATTGATGCCAATTATTCCAGATGCTACTCCATTGACTGAACTTATCCGGAATTGCTGATCGCGACATCAATAGTAGTCCTTGCAAAAAGGCCGAACGCACATGCACTTCACAGCTATTTGCTTTAAGGCGCTGAAGCCAGCCACTAGTGAACAGGCGATGATCTACGAGATTGAATGGCGCCTGGATAAGATCAAACTCGAATTTACCGACGCAAGAATCAAGCTCTGCAGGTGAATAAATTGAAATGCCAATCTTCTGTACGTAACCTTTCGACTGAAGCTTTTGCATTGCAGCATATAGTGCAGTTCCACGAGCATCATGCAGATCAGATGATCGGTGCAGCAACAGGCCATGCAATCTATCAAGCTTAAGGCGCTTGAGTGAGGCTTCGGCTTCGCAGAAAGCCCATGAATCAACATCTCTCACTGACTTAGGTAGTGGTGGTAGCTTGCTGACTACATTAAAATTACCAACCCCGATCTTGCCGAGCACCTGCTCGCTCTCACCATAATCAATCGCAGTATCTATGGTATTTACGCCGATATCTGCGGCAAAACTCACCATCCGCCCAGCAACATCGAGAGAAGTCTGACCCTGTCGATTAGACACTCCGTAAGAAAGGCCAAATTGAACTGTTCCAAGAGCCAGACGACTGCTGTTCATTCTATTTATGGCTGGTAATGCCTCAACTACGGTCATTTTAAAATTGCTATCTTCAGGGCTTCCACTACCTTGTTTATATCATCATCACTAAGGCCCGGATAGATGGGTAAGCTAATGGCTTCGCAGTAATAGCGCTCAGCTTCAGGAAAGTCACCAGAGGCGAATCCCATCTCTCGATAATAGGGCTGGGTATGCACAGGAATATAATGTAAGTTGACCCCGATTCCTTGCTCGCGAAGGGAAACGAAAACATCATGATGAGTTCTAGCAATCAAATCGAGCTTGAGTCTTATGACATAAAGGTGAAAAGCCGAGTAATCCTGGTCACGTAGCGGTACCTGTAAGGGCAGACCGACTAGCATCCTATCGTAGCGGGCTGCGATCTCATGACGCCGAGCCACATACGCATCCACCCTTGCCATCTGACTCACGCCCAAAGCGGCTTGAATATCAGTCATCCGATAGTTAAATCCAAGTTGAATTTGCTCGTAATACCACGGGCCATCGGGAACATTCTCCATATCGCCTTCATCTCTTGTAATACCATGGCTTCTTAATAGTCTCATCTTTTTCGCAAATACAGAGCTATTCGTAACTGCCATGCCACCCTCTCCAGTTGTGATAATTTTTACTGGATGAAAACTAAAAACTGTTATGTCGCTGTAACGGCAATTTCCTATTGGCAGGTTCTGATAACGCCCACCAATAGCATGAGAAGCATCTTCGATTACTCTAAATCCATATTGCTGACTTAATTTAAAAATACTTTCCATGTCACATGACTGACCACTTAGATGTACTGGAATAACAACCTTTGGCAACCTACCTGATTGCTCTGCATCAGAGAGTTTTTCGGATAACCTTTCGATACTCAGGTTGGAGGTTAATGGATCAATATCCACGAAATCTATAGTCGCTCCACAATATAAGGCACAATTAGCGCTTGCTACAAATGTAATTGAGGTCGTCCACACGCAATCTCCGGGGCCAACTCCCAATGCCAAACAAGCAATGTGGAGTGCACTAGTAGCACTATTGACGGCGATACCATACTTAACATCACAATATTTTTCAATTACATTTTCAAATGCAGGGACGGCAGGACCTTGTGTTAAAAAATCAGATCGTAATATTTTTTCAACGGCATCAATATCATCCTGATTAATATTCTGATGTCCATATGGAATCATGCTGATCAGATCTTTCCAATTTTATCTATATGACTTTGAATCCATGATTGCAGATTTTCAATACTCATCCACTGAGGATTATTATCTGAAGAGTAAATAAAATCATCATCAACTTTTTTACCATTTTTAATACGACTAGGATCGATTGCCCATTCATAAATTGCGGGCAGTATTTTGAAGTGATCAGAATATTCATATGTATGAGGAGCATCCTCAAAACCAATCATTTGCTCGTGTAATTTTTCACCAGGTCTTATGCCAATAACCTTATGCATTTTTTCAGGTGCAACTGCCAACGCAATATCGGTAATCTTCATCGAAGGAATTTTCTTGACATATATTTCACCACCCACCATGTCTTCCAAGGCGTGCCACACCAAATCAACCCCTTCTTCAAGGGTAATCATAAATCGCGTCATGCGCACATCAGTAATCGGCAATACATCTTTCTGCGAAAGAAAAAATGGAATCACTGAGCCCCGTGAGCCCATAACATTTCCATAGCGCACTACGGAAAAACGGGTGTCATTATTTCCAGAGTAAGAATTTCCAGCTATAAATAATTTGTCCGACGTTAATTTTGTAGCTCCGTATAAATTAGCGGGACTACTTGCCTTATCAGTTGATAAGGCAATAACTCGCCGTACACCCTGATCAATACAAACATCAATTAAATTCATTGCACCAAATACGTTAGTTTTAACGCACTCGAATGGATTGTATTCGGCAGTTGGAACAATCTTTGTAGCCGCAGCGTGCACAACATAGTCAATTCCATTTAATGCCCGCGCCAATCGATCCTTATCCCTTACGTCGCCAATAAAAAACCGGACTCGATCATCATTTCCATAAAGCTTTGCCATCTCCCACTGCTTCATTTCATCGCGAGAAAATATAACCAATCGACTGGGATTATATTTGGCCAGGGTCATTGGAACAAAGGTGTGTCCAAATGAGCCTGTGCCGCCAGTAATGAGAATAGATGAATTTGTAAGCATATTGATATCAGTTTAAAGGATAACTAGATTGCTGTATTGTCCAATTTGCTTAATCGTGCAATGCTTCAATTCTACAATTAGGCCACAAGAGAGGGCAATAAATTATTAGCGTCGCTTCAAATGCAATTTGGTCCACAGGTCGGCAATCATAGCGCCAACTGACAATTTATTGCTCATGGTTTTATAGAAAACCAGGGTAAAAATAAATTAATATGACTGAGTCAAGCAATCGGCCTAGGCTTAAACCTTGAGGTAAGACGCATAAGCTTTTTTAACTCCTTCTTCGAGCGCAACATGGGGCTTCCACCCTAACTTATTTAACCTACTGGAGTCCATAAGTTTTCTTGGGCTACCATCAGGCTTAGATGCGTCAAAAGTAATTTGTCCCTCATAGGAGAGTGTGCGTGCAATAATCCTGACTAAATCGGCAATGGTTACATCTGAACCAAAGCCAACATTGATATGACTTTGCATGGGCTCGGTATTTGCTTTATAGACGCCCCTATCTAAATTCATCACAAAAACGGATGCTGAAGCCATGTCATCAACATACAAGAATTCGCGTCTAGGTGTCCCTGTACCCCAAACTACTACTTCATGCAAATTATTGATCTTAGCCTCATGAAATCTTCTAATCAGCGCTGGGATGACATGGCTATTTTCAGAATGGTAATTATCTCCTATTCCATATAAGTTCGTTGGCATTACAGATCGATAGTCGATGTCATGCGATTGCCCATATTGTCTGTTGTAACTCTCACACAATTTAATACCCGCTATTTTGGCAATAGCATAGGGTTCATTAGTGGGCTCAAGCTTGCCGGTTAATAATGCATCCTCTCTCATCGGCTGCTCCGCAAGTCTTGGGTAAATACAGCTTGATCCTAATAAAAGGAGCTTCTTAACACCAGTTACAAACGCTTGATGAATAACATTAGCCTCTATCATCAGATTTTGATAAATAAATTCAGCTGGAAAGGTATTGTTCGCATAAATACCACCCACTCTCGCAGCTGACAAATACACTTGATCTGGTTTTTCACTTGCAAAGAATTTCTCAACTACCGCCTGATTGGTTAAATCTAATTCAGCGTGATTTCTTAAGATCAAATTTTCATAGCCTTGTTCTTGCAGTTTTCGAACGATGGCAGATCCTGCCATTCCGCGATGGCCAGCGACATAGATCTTAGGCTGTAGGTTCATAGTTGTTATTAATAAAAATAATACCTGTAAATGGCTATGCTTTTAAAAAGCCCATGAGCTAGGGCACATTTCCGCTAAAGTTCAGATAGCCTTCCATCCGAAGGTGTTATTCGCTTTAACTGGGGCAGTATAGCTACTAGCATTGTCACAGGGGCGTCGATTAATAATTTATAGGAAATATTTAGCTGTGACAGCATTAATACAGCAATCGTCTCGAGCACACTATAGCCGATAGTAGTCCCTAAATTAAAAAGCTCATCTCCTTAAAATTTTAACAAATACTTTAGAGTAGCGAGACGCCCATCCACCAAATCCATAACATTGATATAATCACCTACCCCATTGCTATCTACTATGTAGTAATCCCCCCTTCAAAATACACCAAGTCTAGAAAGCTCACGATTGTCTACTCGCGCAATAAAAGGCATTAAATTATTTGGGATACCTTGAGGATTCTCACTTAGCAAAGCGGATGAATGAGCACCCATGGCATTGAAATATCGTAATCTAATTACCCTCAGCGATTCCTCAGCAATTGTTAAATCTTCCAATATCTACTCAATTTATAAATTCGTTTACCGTATGGATTTTTTGGCATAACTGAATTAACCTCATCTATTGGCAAATAGTGTCGATCGCCATAAATAGTCGCGCTAGAACTAAAAACTAGATTTTTTACTCCCCGCTCTCTTATTGCACGCAATAAGCCCAAAGTACCCTGCATATTATTTTCATAATATTCAAAGGCGGAAGTAACGTATTCTCTAACCGCTTTAAGACCTGCGAGATAAATGACAGCGCCCACTGAAAATATCCACTGTAGATTCGAGATATTCGGGATACTGAATATCTCCTCTAACAAATAGAACTTTCTTACAGAGTATTGTTTCTAAATTCTCAATTATTTGGACTTTGCTATTACTCAAATTGTCATAGATAACAATTGAATGTCCGACCCCAACCAATACTGGTACTTTAAGGCATCCATTGTAGCCTACACCACCAGTGAGAAAATATTCATCAAGCTTGAAAATGGGTAGTTACTATTAGCTTAGTAATTAATTTTCTTTACCCACATTCGCAGAGTAACCATGATTCTTCAAGAGCGCAAGCTGTTTCGCTTGATCAAGATCATTTGCCACCATCTCCACAATCATTTGGTCCAGAGTCACTTCAGGAACCCAGCCTAACTTCTCTTTAGCTTTAGTTGGATCACCAAGAAGTGTTTCAACCTCAGTTGGGCGGTAGTAGCGTGGATCAATTCGCAAAATCACATCGCCCACTTTTAACGCAGGGGCGTCTTTACCTTCGACATTTTCTATAATAGCTTTTTCGTGTTCGTACGCACCCTCAAATCTCAATGAGATACCCAATTGTTTAGCGCTGCGTATGATGAATTCTCGAACAGTAAACTGTATTCCTGTAGCAATCACAAAATCTTTCGGTTCATTTTGTTGAAGCATCAACCATTGCATACGTACGTAATCTTTAGCATGGCCCCAGTCACGTAAAGCGTCGATATTACCCATATATAGACACTTTTCCAGCCCCTGGGCAATATTTGCTAGGCCACGCGTAACTTTGCGGGTGACAAAAGTTTCACCTCGACGCTTAGATTCGTGGTTAAACAAAATACCGTTACAGGCATAAATACCATAGGCCTCCCGATAATTCACAGTAATCCAATAAGCGAACATCTTAGCTACCGCATAAGGACTTCTTGGGTAAAACGGTGTAGTTTCTTTTTGCGGGATCTCTTGAACTAATCCATATAACTCTGATGTGGAAGCTTGGTAAAATCGCGTTTTTTTCTCAAGGCCCAAAATACGAATAGCCTCTAAGATTCGAAGTGGACCAATCGCATCAACATCTGCAGTGTACTCAGGTGATTCAAATGAAACTGCTACATGAGATTGTGCACCTAAATTGTAAATCTCATCAGGTTGAGTCTGCTGAATAATTCTCACTAAATTGCTGGTATCGGTTAAATCACCATAATGCAAAATGAGATCGGGATGATTAATATGTGGATCTTGATAGAGGTGATCAATTCGTTCGGTATTAAAGGAGGAGGCACGGCGCTTGATACCATGAACAATATATCCTTTTTCCAAAAGAAATTCTGCAAGGTAAGAGCCGTCTTGGCCAGTAATGCCTGTAATTAATGCAATTTTTTTAATGCTCATATTTTATTCTCTTCTATTGTATGATTAGTACCTTGGCGGGTTTTTTAAAGGTAAAAAACTCAACCGCGTCCATACTTATCTTCAAATCGTACAATATCATCTTCATCCAAGCGGCTACCGGTTTGGACTTCAATAATCTCTAAATGTTTTTCACCAGGATTCGCGAGCCGATGAACTTGCCCCTGTGGAATGTAGGTGCTTTGATTTTCCGCTAGGTTAAAGATTTTGTCGCCAATGGTAACCTCTGCCACGCCTTTCACTACAATCCAGTGCTCTGCTCTATGGTTATGCATTTGCAAAGAAAGGCTCGCTCCTGGATTTACCTGAATACGCTTCACTTTAAAACTATCGCCAGAATCAACGCTATCATACCAACCCCATGGACGAGCTACTTTACGATGTAAATCTAGTTCTACACGCTGCTGCGCCTTTAGCAGACTTAAAAGACTTTTTATATCTTGGCTATTTTTTCTATCTGCCACCAAAACCGAATCAACCATTTCTATAATAATCAGATTTTCAACCCCAACCGCGCTCACCAAGCGACTGGTTGAATGGATTAAGGAATTTTTCGAATTCACTAATAGCGAATCACCAGAAGTAACATTGCCCTGCGCATCATGTTCGCCTAATTGCCAGACTGCTTCCCACGCACCAAGGTCATTCCATCCTGCATCAAGCTCCACCATTTTCACAATAAAATTGTTTTCACTACTGCCATTATCGACAGCACATTTTTCAATCACCGCATAGTCAATTGACTCACTAGGGATAGCAGTAAAGAATTCTTTATCTGGCCGAATAAATGCTACATCACCGAATTGATCTATCGTTTTGGCATTCCAAGCCACTTTAATAGCGCTAACAATATCTGGGCGGAACTGATCCAATGCTGCCAACCAAGTACTGGCGCGAAGTACAAAAATTCCGCTATTCCACAGGTAATTGCCGTCCGATATATAAGTTTGAGCGGTATTGGCATCAGGCTTTTCAACAAACTTTGCTACTACAAATTCATTATTTTTTCCCTTTATAGGATTATGTTGAATGTAGCCATATCCTGTTTCAGGGGCGGTTGGTGTAATTCCCAAAATCGCAATAGTTTTTTTGCCACTATCATCAGCAACTACCGCAACACAATTCTGTAGTGCCTTTGTAAAGGCAATTTGATTTTCAATTTTTTGATCGGCTGGCGAAATAACAAGGATAGGATCGGAACATCCTTGCTGATATCTTTCCTTACCAAACTGATTGTCTAATGCCTGAAGGGCTGCTAAGCTTAGCGCTGGAGCCGTGTTCCGTCCCGCTGGTTCTAGCAACAGTATTGATTGAATCTCCTTGAGTTCTCGCAATTGATCTAAAGCTAAAAATCGATGCTCTTCATTGGTCACAATAAAAGTTGAGCCTATGTGTATTTCTGCACCACCAATCCCATTAATACGTGCAATCGCTTGCTGAAATAGGCTTAATTTAGAATCATGATCTGAAAGTACCAGAAACTGCTTTGGAAACTTCGAGCGAGAGAGTGGCCATAAACGCGTGCCAGAGCCGCCACAAAGGATTACTGGGTTAATGAAAGTATTATTAGTGGGTTGAGCCATAGTTTTTTATTAGGATATATTTATACTTTTGACAGATATGAGAAATCATTTTATCGGCTTTATACTATTCCCATTTAAATCGAAAACTTAAATTGATTCGCAGTTATAAAAAGATATTAATTGTTTGCCCTGCAGGGGCTGTTACGGGCGGTCCTGAGGCCCTACATCAACTCGTATCGCATATGAATAGTTTGGGTCTTAAAGCTTTTATGTGCTACTTGCCGTTTCATCAGCCTGCAACAACGCCACAACCCTACGTGCGCTACATGACTCAATCTGCGTCTTACGAGGATGCCCCAGGAAATCTAATTATATTTCCTGAAGTTTATCCCATGCTGGCACTTAAGGTTAAATATGCTCAAGCAGCATTGTGGTGGCTTTCTCTAGAAAATTTCTTAGAGCGTCGTCATGTTTCTTCTCTTTATGACAAAATCCGCTATCTCAAACGCGCCCTTCAAGGCCGAAGGCCTTGGGGAGGTGCTCGATCCTTAAAAAAACTTTTGCATTTTTCCCAAACTGAGCACTCCTCTCAATACTTACGCTCTTGCAGAATTGAGCCAATTCCTCTGATTGATTCGATTAATGAAGATTTTTTAACTGGCCGCTATCTCGATCGAATTGATCACAAGCAAAATAAAATTCTCTACAACCCTTCCAAAGGCTGGAAAGTTACCCGAAAAATAATAGAGGAATTTCCTCAATGGAAATTCGAACCTCTCAAAGGCTTTAGTCGCGACGAGCTCACCGAAAAACTCTACCACGCAAAACTTTATATTGATTTTGGTCACCACCCAGGCCGTGATCGCATGCCCCGCGAAGCTGCGATGCATGGATGTTGCCTCATTACCGGCAAACATGGTTCTGCAGGAAATATTATTGATTTACCAATTCCAAAGCAATATAAACTTGATAGTAACTCACCTCAATTCATAAAGCAGTTTGAGGAAATTACCTCTCAAATTCTAGAAGATTTTCCAAGGCACTATGCAGAACTTAACTCCTATCGCAAATGGTTGCAAGACGAGCCACGAATTTTTAAAGAACAAATAAAAAGTTACTTTTGCCCAGAATAATTTTGGGCAATACTCAATTAGAAAATAATTTTTTCCAAAAAGTTTTTTTGATCTTCTGATTCCCCACCGAAGAAATACTTTTTTCACAGGATAGGCAATACTCTTTTCCTATCTCAAATTCACCTAGCCTCTGATCATATGGTTTATAAATTGACATCGAATAGGCCAATTGTTTTAAGTGGCTATCAGAAAAAGTATTGCGACTAGTTTTTATAAAAATTGATTCATATGGATGAGCTGTTCGACCAAAATAAGAATTAAAAAAGCCACAATCACCCTCTCTCGAGTATGAATTAACATCACGTGTAAGTGTGCGATAGTCAAATTTATTATATTCAGGCAAGATACATTTAAGATTCAGTCCTTGAGCTAAAAGCATTTGTGAGAGGCGTATCTCATAATCACATACTGTCTCGTCTTTAGATAAGGATTGCGTTATCTCGTAAAAGCCAGAGCTCACTAAATATCTGAGCGAATCCTTCGAAAGCATGTAACACGTCGTTTGAACGTGTGAAAGGATGTCTTTATTAAACCCCATCTTGCCATATTTGGCATAGTAAAGTTTTGCAACGGAATGGTGAGATGGGGTTAAGCTTATTGTCGTACCCACAAGTCCCACGCAAGGGTCAAATATGTCAAGCAAGATTTGCTCCCAAGAACTTTTTGTGTAAGCA
>Ga0187844_10000195_pt1 | contig 45970 bp, 44 predicted proteins | sample SpaLakP09_SKY_50_FD_134517 | JGI IMG/M metagenome (GOLD analysis project Ga0187844, IMG submission 134517) | Oligotrophic lake water microbial communities from Sparkling Lake, Wisconsin, USA - SP09_SKY_50 | ecosystem: Environmental > Aquatic > Freshwater > Lake | place: USA: Sparkling Lake...
AGCCCGGATGAAATCCGGGGGCCACGGATGTCAATAGCCCCGCTGGCGCGCCACCAGATGCGCCAGGGGCCTGCCCTCGCGCAGTGCCGCCAGATTTGCCTTCACCACCGCGGCCGCGCTGCGCGGATCGGTCTGTGCCGCGGTGTGCGGCAGCACCGTGATCTTCGGGTGGGCCCAGAACGGGTGGGCAGCGGGCAGGGGCTCGACCTGGAACACATCAAGCACGGCGCGGCTCAGCTGGCCGCTGTCCAGCGCCGCCAGCAGATCGGCCTCGACGACATGGGCGCCGCGCGCCAGGTTCACCAGGGTGGCCCCACGCTTCATCGCCGCAAAACGGGCGGCGGCGAAGAAACCACGGGTCTGATCGGTCAGCGGCAGCAGGTTGATGACGCTGTCGGCTTCGGCCAGCATGGAGGCCAGCTCAGCCTCGCCACTGCCGGTGCGCACACCGGCTATCGTTGCCGCGCGGGTGCTCCAGCCACTGACCGCATAACCCAACCCGGACAAGGTGCCGGCCACGCGACCACCCAGTTCCCCCAGGCCCAGTGTCAAGACCCGCCACTCATGGGCGCGGAATTGCGCAGGCGCCTGCCACAGCGCCTGCTGCTGCTGGCGCTGCACCTTGTAAAAGCCCCGGTGCAGCGACAGCACGGCCCACAACGCCGTCTGCACCATGGCCTCGTTCATGGCAGGGTCCACCATGCGGGCCAGCGGCACCTCGGCCGGCAGGCTGGCGTCGGTCAGCAGCTTGTCCACGCCGGCCCACAGCGACTGGATCAGACGCAACCGGGGCAGGTTCAGCAGGCTGCCGTGCGGCGGGTTGGCGACCACGGCCACCTCGATCTGGGCCTCCTGCCCGGGCGTGACCTGCTCGACCCAGTCTTCGTCGGGCATGGCCTGCTGCAGCACGGACAGCCACTGCGCACGCTCGGCCTCGTCCTTGGCATTGCCGCGCTGCCAGCCACCGAGGAACAAAAGGCTCATCAGCGCAGCTCCGCCTGGGCCTGGTCCAGCAGCGCCTGCAGCGCACTGATCACCGTGGCCTCGCGAACCTGAGCCCGGTCACCGCCGAACTGCTCGCGCCAGGCGCGCCGCACGCCGCTCTTGCCGGCCAGGGCCAGCCAGACGGTGCCGACCGGCTTTTCGGCCGAGCCGCCGTCGGTCCCGGCAATGCCGGTGACGGCCACCGTGAAATCAACCGGCGCCCGCGCCAGCAGGCCGCCGGCCATGGCCAGCGCGACCTGCTCGCTGACCGCGCCATGGGCCTTGATCAGGTCCGTAGGCACACCCAGCAGTTCGGTCTTGGCATCATTGCTGTAGCTGACCACACCGCGCTCGAACCACAGGCTGGAGCCGGCCAGACTGGTGCAGGCCGCGGCGATCATGCCGCCGGTGCAGGACTCGGCCGTGGCCATGGTCTTGCCACCGGCGCGCAACGTGGTGGCCAGGACATGCAACAAGTCATCCATCAAACAGCTCTCCACAAGGCAAACACCAGCAACGTGCACAGGGCCGCCACCAGGTCGTCAAAGATGATGCCGAAGCCCTGGGCCCAGCCGGGCGCCACACCGGGCCGGCGCTTGAACCTCCGGTCGGCCCAGCCCACCGGCCCGGGCTTGGCGGCATCGAAGAAGCGGAACAGGCCGAAGGCGATGGCCTGGCCCCAGAAACCCATCGGCATGGCGAGCCAGAGAATCAGCCAGAAGGCCAGTACCTCGTCCCAGACGATGGCGCCCGGGTCCGGTGTGCGCAGGTTGCGTGCCGTCACCGTGCAAGCCCACCAGCCGACCAGCGTGCCGATGGCCAGCACCCCGGCCCATTGCCCATCGTCCAGCCAGCGGTTGAGCACCAGAAACGCGACCCAGGCCCATAGCGTGCCCACGGTGCCAGGCGCCTTCGGCGACAGGCCGCTGCCGAAGCCCAGGGCGATCCAGTGAGCCGGATGGCTCAGCATGAAGCGGGCGGTGGCGCGGCGCGGCGCACCGGTGAGAACAGCGTCCTCGATCGGGCTGCTCATGACTTGAAGTGATCGAAGGAGCCGTAGGCGTTGGGCAAGGCCTGGCCCTGCGCATCGAGCAGCCTGAGCCCTGGTTCCGCGTCGATGCGGCCGATGCGGGTCACCGTCACGCCTGCGCCGGCCGCCGCGGCCTCGACGGCCGCGCGCGCCGACTCCGGCGCGGTGAAGACCAGCTCGTAGTCATCGCCGCCGGCCAGGCCGAACTGACGCTGCAGCTCAAGCGGCAGAGTCCGCAGCCAGGCGCTGCGCGGCAGGCGGTCGGCCTGCACGGTGGCGCCCACGCCCGAGCGCTGCAGGATGTGGCCCAGGTCGCCCAGCATGCCGTCCGACACATCGACGGCGCTGCTGGCCAAGCCTCGCAAGGCCTGGCCCAGCGCCACACGCGGCTGCGGCAGCTCCATTGCGCGCCGCACCCTGTCGAAACCGTCGCCGGGCAGGCTCAGCGCGCCGCGAAACACCTCCAGCGCCAGCCGCGCATCGCCCAGGCTGCCGCTGACATGGATGTCGTCAGCCACCCGGGCGCCGCTGCGCAGCAGCGCCTGGCCGGGCGGTACCTCACCGAACACGGTGATGCAGATGTTCAGCGGCCCGGCCGTCGTGTCGCCCCCCACCAGCTCAATGCCATGTGCATCGGCCAGCGCAAACAGGCCACGGGCAAAGCCGTCCAGAAAGGTCTCGTCGACACGCGGCAGCGCCAGCGCCAGCATGAAGGCACGCGGCGTGGCGCCGCAGGCGGCCAGGTCGCTGAGATTCACCGCCAGCGCCTTGTGGCCCAGACGCTCCGGTGCCACCGTGCTGAGGAAGTGCCGGCCCTCGACCAGCATGTCGCTGGAGATGGCCCACTGCATGCCGGCGCCCGGTGCCAGCAGCGCGCAATCGTCGCCGACGCCCAGCACCTGGGTGCTGGGTCGCGTGAAGAAGCGCTTGATCAGATCGAATTCGCCCATCAGGGGATTGTCTCAGTCCGCGGCCGGTCTGAGTGAACCTGCCCCGCTCATTGACTTGCCCTGATGCGACGGAGAGTGCCGGATCGCACTATGGCGGCCATAGATAAATATCGCCCATGGCGCGGCCCCCGAACTCTAGACTGGACGCGTCAGCTCATCACCAACTTTCAATGGAGTTTTTCATGTCAGCGGAATCCAAGTGCCCGTTCACGGGCGGCGTTCGTCCTCACGCCATTGCGGGCGCCACGTCCAACGCGAACTGGTGGCCCAATCAGCTCAAGCTGAACATCCTGCATCAGCACTCGTTGCTGTCCGACCCCATGGGCGAGGCGTTCGACTACGCGGCCGAATTCAGGAGCCTCGACCTCGACGCCGTGATCAAGGACCTCCATGCCCTGATGACCGACTCGCAGGACTGGTGGCCCGCCGACTATGGCCACTATGGCCCCTTCTTCATCCGCATGGCCTGGCACAGCGCGGGCACCTACCGTGTCTCCGATGGCCGTGGCGGCGCAGGCTCCGGCGCGCAGCGATTTGCGCCCCTCAACAGCTGGCCGGACAACGCCAGCCTGGACAAGGCGCGACGCCTGCTCTGGCCGGTCAAGCAGAAATACGGCCGCAAGATCTCCTGGGCCGACCTGATCGTGCTGGCCGGCAACGTTGCGCTGGACTCGATGGGGTTCAAGACCTTTGGCTTCGCCGGCGGGCGCCCGGACATCTGGGAGCCGCAGGAGGACGTCTATTGGGGCAGCGAGGGCCAGTGGCTGGGTGACCAGCGCTACAGCGGCGACCGCGAGCTTGAAAACCCGCTTGCCGCCGTTCAGATGGGCCTGATCTATGTGAATCCGGAGGGTCCCAACGGCAAGCCGGACCCAATCGCATCGGCGCGTGACATCCGCGAGACCTTTGCCCGCATGGCCATGAATGAAGAGGAGACCGTGGCACTGGTTGCCGGCGGCCATACGTTTGGCAAGTGCCATGGCGCCGCCGATCCGGGTCAGCATGTCGGCCCCGAGCCGGAGGGTGCCGGCATCGAAGAGCAGGGCCTGGGTTGGACCAACAGCTTTGGCACCGGCAAGGGTGTGCACACGATCACCAGCGGCATCGAGGGTGCCTGGACCACCAACCCGATCAAGTGGGACAACGACTACCTTGAAATCCTGTTCAAGTACGAGTGGGTGCTGACCAAGAGCCCGGCCGGTGCCCATCAGTGGACACCCAAGGAGGCCGCTGCTGCGGGCACGGTGCCCGATGCCCATGACCCGGCCCGGCGCCACGCGCCGATGATGACCACGGCGGACCTTGCGCTGCGGATGGACCCGGCCTACGAGAAGATTTCGCGGCACTTCATGCAGAACCCGCAGGCCTTCGCCGATGCCTTTGCCCGCGCCTGGTTCAAGCTGACGCACCGTGACATGGGCCCGCGCGCCCGCTACCTCGGCCCGCTGGTGCCGACAGAGACCTTGATCTGGCAGGATCCGATTCCCGCCGTCGATCATGCCTTGATCGATGACGCCGACGCGGCCGCCCTGAAGGACCGGATTCTTGCTTCCGGCCTGTCCATCTCGCAGCTGGTTGCCACGGCCTGGGCCTCGGCATCCACCTTCCGCGGCAGCGACAAGCGCGGCGGCGCGAATGGTGCGCGCATTCGCCTGGCACCGCAGAAGGACTGGGAGGTCAATCAGCCGGCCGAGCTGGCCCGGGCGCTGCAGGTGCTGCAGGCGATTCAGCAGGACTTCAACGGCACGCAGTCGGGGGGCAAGAAGGTGTCGCTGGCCGATCTGATCGTGTTGGGTGGTGCCGCCGCCGTCGAGGCCGCGGCGAAGCGGGCCGGCACCGAGGTGAAGGTTGCCTTTTCGCCGGGGCGCATGGATGCCTCTCAGGAGCAGACCGACGTGGAATCCTTCGCCGTGCTGGAGCCCATCGCGGACGGCTTCCGCAACTACGCCCGCAAGGAGGCCGAGGGCGTCGCGGCCGAGCTGCTGCTGGACCGGGCACAGCTGCTGCGCCTGACCGCCCCCGAGATGACGGTTCTCATCGGCGGCCTGCGTGCGCTGAATGCGAACGTCGGTCAATCCAGCCATGGCGTGTTCACCCAGCGGCCCGAGACCCTGAGCAATGACTTTTTCGTGAATCTGCTCGACATGCGCACGAAGTGGCGGAAGTCAGCCGCCACCGCGGGCGTGCTGGAGGGGCACGACCGGGCAACGGGTGCGCTCAAGTGGACGGGCACCGTCGTTGACCTGGTCTTCGGCTCCAACTCCCAGCTTCGTGCTCTCGCCGAGGTCTATGCCTGCAGTGATGCGCAGCCGGCCTTCGTGCGTGACTTTGCGGCGGCCTGGAGCAAGGTGATGGACCTGGATCGATTCGACCTGGCCGGTCGTTGACCGGGCTTCGCGCGACCGCTTCGACCGACGCGGTCGTGCAAGCAGCCTCAGCGGGTGGCCGGCGCGATGATGGCTCCACGGATGCTGTGCCGTGCCAGGGACTGCGCGACAAAACCACTGGCCTTGGCTTCTTCGACGAAGCTGGCCAGCATCGCCCTGGCCCCAGCGCCGCGGCTCAGGGGCAGCCCCATGGCCTGCTCGATGACCATGAAGCGGCCGGGCAGCAGGCGCAGCCCGCCGAGCCGTACAGCGTCGGCCTCCAGCTGCTGTCGGACGCCGGCGGCGACGTCCGCGTTCTCGGCCAGGAAGCGATCGACGACGGTGGGCGAGGTCGGCGTGCGCAGCAGCTGCGCAGCCTTCAGCTCCCGTGACAGGTAGAGGTCGTAGGCGCTGCCGCGGCCGACCATGATGCGTGTGCCGGCTCGATCGACCTGGGCGTTGTCGGTGAGGTCCGAGCCCTGCCGGACCAGATAGGCGCCTTCGATCAGCACATAGGGCGCGGTGAAGCCGATGCCGTCGCTGCGCCGCGGGTCGATCGCGAAGAAGCCGATGTCGGCCAACTCGGCTTTCACCGTGTCCACCGACTTCAGCGCGGCCTCCACCACCACCAGCTCCAGGGGCACCGCCAGGCGTTCGGCGAGCAGGGTCGCCAGGTCTAGCGAGACCCCGCTGACGACGCCCGCAGCGTCGCGATTGGCCAGAATCGGGTTGCCGAGATTGATGCAGGCGCGCAGCCGGCCGCCGGGCGCCAAGGCAGCCCGGGCCCCTGCGGGCAGCGAGGCAGTACTCACGCAGGCCGTCAAGCCGGCGAGAGGCGCCAAGCCGGCAGAAAGGACCAGGCGGCGACGCGACAGCAGGTGGGGCATGGCGGGATCCTCGGCTCGTTGGGGCGGGTCTCAGTATGGCGCCGCAGGCTCCGTTGCGCCTGCAAACGCGGGGCGGATAATCTTGCATTCGCACCGCCATCCGCAGGCCCCCCATGCACTATCTGAGCTTTGACCTCAGCGAAGACACCGAAGGCGTCAGCACCCTGGAGGCGCTGGCCTCCACCGCGGCCGAGCAGCACGCCGCGGTGATGGCCGAGGTGCAGCGGGTGCTGGACTGGGCCCGGCGCAGCTTCCCGCACACCCACGGACCGGTCGATGAGGGCATGGACTGGGACCATGATCTGCAGGTCGGTGTGGAGCCGGGCGGCTGGCATGCCGTCACCCTGACCCTGACCGGGTCGGCACGCTTTGTCGACGAGTTCTTCGCGGCCTTCGGCATGCCGGAAGGCTGAGCCCGCACTGACGACCCGGAAGGGTCGGCCCGGCGGGCGTTGTGACTGGCGGCGATACAAGCCGCAAGGCTGGCAAAAGCACTGGCATTCGATAGCGACGACACTAGCAGGACCGTCACCCCTCACCTCCGCCCACCTTGAACCAGACTGCCCCCCGCCTCGCCACCCTGTCCAACGGCCTGCGCGCCGTCGCAATCGAGATGCCCTGGCGCGCCACCGTGTCGCTGAGCGTCTTCATCCGCACCGGCAGCCTGCACGAGAGCGCGCGGCTGAATGGCATCAGCCATGTGGTCGAGCACATGGCGTTCAAGGGCACGGCGACGCGGGACTGTCAGCGCATCAATCTCGACGCCGAACGGCTGGGCGCCGAGGTCAACGCACACACCGACAAGGACCATACGGCCTTTCATCTCGAGGGCATGCCCGGCGATCTGGACGCCTTTGTGGCGATGCTGGCCGACATCGTGCTGAACAGCAGCTTTCCGGCCGATGAGCTGGAGCGTGAGCGCCGCGTGATTGCCCAGGAGTTCAGCGAGTTCGACGACGATCCGACCACGGTCGCCTTCCAGCTGTTCGACCGCGCCTGCTACGGCGCGGGGCACCCGGCCGGGCGGCCCATCATCGGCACGCAGGCCAATATCCTGCGCTTCAGCCGCAAGGACCTGCTGGACTATGCGCAAGCCCAGTACACGGCCAGCAATATGGTGGTCGCGGTGGCCGGCCCGGTGCAGTTCGATTCGTTCGTGCGCGCCGTCGAGGCCGCGTTCGGCGCGATGCCGGTCGGTGCGCCAAACGCGGTGGCGGCACCGGCCTGGCTGGGCGGGCTGAAGACGCGCCGCATGGCGGGCAGCGGGCAATGCCAGGCGGTGCTGGGTTTCGACGCGCCCGCGCTGGACGATGGCGACCGGCATGTGCCCTATGTGCTGGCCGCCGCCCTGCTGGGCGAGGGAATGAGCTCGCCGCTGCTGGACGAGATCCGCGAGCGCCGCGGCCTGGCCTATCACGCGGCCTGCACGGCCGACATCGGGCCGCTGGCCGGGCAGTTCGTGATCGAGGGCTCGACGGCGCCGGCCCATGCCGAGGAGTTTCTGACCGCGGTGGCCGGCCTGTTGCGCCAGCATGCGGACGGCGGCATCGATGCCGTCGGCCTGGAGCGGGCGCGCAAGCAGCTGACGGTGCGGGCGCTGCGCGCGCTGGAGCAGCCGTCGCGGCAGCTGGAGACGGCCGCGCAAGACCTGTTCACGTTCGGCCGGCTGCGCGATCCGCAGCAGTGGCTGGTGCATTTGCAGGCCGTCACGGCGCAGGACGTGCACGCAGTGTTCGCCCGCCTGCTGGACCCGCAGCGGCCACCGGCGATTGCGCTGGCTGGCACCGTGCCGGCGCGGGCGCGCGAGCGGGCGGCCGCGCTGTTCTGACAGCTACAGACGGTTGGGGTTGGACCTCAGGCTTCCCGCAGCAGATTCGACAGCTCGACCGCCGACTTCACATCCATCTTCTCGAACACCCGGGCACGGTGCACCTCGACTGTGCGCACACTGATGTTCAGGTTGTCGGCGATGAGCTTGTTGGGCAGGCCCTGCACGACCAGGGCCATCACCTCGCGCTCGCGCTCGGTCAGCTCGGCCATGCGCTGGCCCATCGCACGCATCGCCTGACGGCGTGCGATGGCCTGGCCGCTGGCGGCCAGCGCCTGCTCGACGCGGTCCACCAGCGCGTTGTCGGAGAACGGCTTCTCGACGAAGTCGAAGGCGCCGCTCTTCACCGCCGCCACCGCGGTGGGCACATCGCCATGGCCGGTCAGAAAGATCACCGGCAGCACCGGCGCCAGGCCGCGCTCGGCCAGGCGCTCGAACAGCACCAGGCCGCTGATGCCGGGCATGCGCATGTCCAGCACCAGGCAGGACGGGGCCTGCGGCCAGTCCCCTCCGGTGCGGGTGTCGGCGCGGCCGTCCAGCATCGCCTCGAAGGCCTCGCCGCTGGCAAAACCTTCAGACAGCAGGCGGCGCGAGCGCAGCAGCCAGGCCAAGGCCTCGCGCACCACGTCCTCGTCATCGACCAGATAGACCATGGGCAGTCCCATGGCAGGGTTCATATTGCTGGGGCTCATGCATCGCTCCTGATGGGCTGATCGGCCACCGGCTTGGGGGCTTCGGCGGGCATGTCGGCCGGCAGCGTGAAATGAAACTCGGTGCCGGTGGGCCGATGCTCGGTGGCCACACCGCGGCTCTCGAAGTCCAGTGCGCCGCCATGTTGCTCCACCACCGTGCGGCACAGACTCAGGCCCAGGCCCATGCCCTCGCTGCGGGTGGTGAAGAAGGGCGTGAACAAGCGCTTGGCCACCTCGGGGGCGATGCCCGGCCCGCGGTCGGTGATGAAGAAGCTGACCCAGCGCGCCTGCTGGCGCACACGCAGGGTCAGCACGCGCCCGGCCAGCGGGGTGGCATCGCTATCCATGGCCTGGATGCCATTGCGCGTCAGATTCAGCAACACCTGCTCCAGCATCGTGCGGTCGCAGCGCATGCGCGGCACCGGTGTGGGCAGGTCGAGCTCGACGCGCGTGCCGCTCTTGCGCGCCTGCAGGCGCACCAGGGGCATCACGGCCTCGATCAGCTGGTCGGCGCCGACCGGCTCACGGGCCTGCTCGCGCCGGCGCACGAAGTCGTGCACGCTCTTGATGATGCGGCCGGCCCGCTCGGCCTGTTCGGCAATCCGGCCCAGCGCCTGGTGCAGCATCTGCGGGGTCTGCGCATCATTGGCCTCGCGCTCGATCAGGTTCAGCGAGCCGGTGGCATAGCTGGCGATTGCCGCCAGCGGCTGGTTCAGCTCATGGCTCAAGAGCGAGGCCATCTCGCCCATCGTCGCCAGGCGGGCGGTGGCCTGCAGGCGCTCCTGCTGCTGGCGCGAGATTTCCTCGACGCGGCGCTGCGCGCTGACGTCCAGCACGGCACTCATCCAACCGCGGTGCCGGCCCTGCGGGTCGAGCAGCGGCGCCTCGAACAAGAGCACGGGAAAGCGTTCCTGGTTCTTGCGCATGAACACGGTCTCGAAACCGGCACGGGGGTCCTGCTGGGCCTCCAGCCGCCGGGCCAGATTCTTGTAGCGCTCCTGGTAGGACTCGCGGTACTCGGGTGGCCAGTAGTGTGGCACGGTGCTGCCCAGCATCTCCTCCGCGCTGAAGCCGACCATGGTGCAGAAGGACGGATTGACGTAGGTGATGTTGCCGTCCAGATCGCGGGCGCGCAGGCCGGTGATCAGCGAGTCCTCCATCGCCTTGCGGAAGGCCAGCGCCTCGGCCAGCGCGGCCTCGACCTGGGCTCGGCGGCGCACATCGCGAGCCAGCAGCAGCACCACGGCGAACAAGGCCAGCGAAAGGCCCATCACCAGCGCCGTGGCCAGGTTCGGGATCAACCGTGGCGCGCCGGCGCCGCTGTCCACGCGCAGTTGCAGGGTCAGGCCGGGCAGATCGACCAGGCGCTCCATCTGATAGACACCGGCACCGCGCGTCAGGCCGGCGCGTGCCAGCCGCGTGCCATCGCCCTCGACAAAGCTGAACTCGTGGCCACGCGCATGGTCGGTGGCGACCGACTCCTCCAGCAGCATGCGCAGGCTGATCGTCGCCACCAGATAGCCGGCAATCTGGCCGGCGCGCATCTGCGGCAGGCACAGATCCACCACCTCCAGGCCCTCGCCGCCGGCCATCGGCACGAAGTAGCTGCGCGAGTACAGCTGGGTGCCCTGACGGCGGGCGGCCACACAGGCAAGTTCGGGTTCCAGGCCGATGGCCTCGCGCGGCAGCAGGGTGAACAGCGGCTGGGCGAAAGGGCTGTCCACCGCTTCCTCAACCCCCAGGGTCAGGTTGCGTTGCTCGATGCGCAGCACGGGCCGGTGCTCGCGCAGCAGCTCGGCCGCATGACTGCGCCACAGCACCGGGCCTGGCTCGCGCAACCACATCAGCGCCTGCAAGCCCTGCAGATAGCGCGAGGCGCTCTGCTTGACGCGCCCCGCCACCTCGCTGGCCACCTGCTCGACCTGCTCCTGCGAGCGGGTGGCCTCATAGCTGAGCGTCAGCGCCACCAGCAGCGACTGGGCGATCAGCAGCAGGCCCACCAGCGCGGCCCACAGCAGCGGCCTGCGCCAGCGGCGGGCGCGGCCAAGCAGGGGTTCGGATGGGCGTGGGCTGGGCATGCGCGTGAATGTAGGCTGAAGCAACCAGTATCGGCGCACGCGCAGGGTGCGGCATGCGCAGTTCCGCGTACCCGCCAGCCCGCAGATTTCAACGAGACTCCTACAATCCATCTCCCTGCCGTCAAGCGAGCCACGCCCCATGATCAACTCAGAAGAAAAGAGCGCCCAACTTCGTCAAGCGGCGCTGGAGTATCACGAGTTCCCGACGCCGGGCAAGATCGCCATCGCCGCGACCAAGCAGCTGGTCAACCAGCGCGACCTGGCCCTGGCCTATTCGCCGGGCGTGGCCTATGCCTGCGAGGAGATCGTCGCCGATCCGGCCAATGCCTTTCGCTACACCTCGCGCGGCAATCTGGTCGCCGTCGTCACCAATGGCACCGCGGTGCTGGGCCTGGGCAATATCGGCCCGCTGGCCTCCAAGCCGGTGATGGAGGGCAAGGGCGTGCTGTTCAAGAAGTTCGCCGGCATCGATGTGTTCGACCTGGAGATCCAGGAGAACGATCTCGACAAGCTGGTGGACGTGATCGCCGCGCTGGAGCCGACGTTTGGTGGCATCAACCTCGAGGACATCAAGGCGCCGGACTGCTTCTACGTAGAGCGCCGCTTACGCGAGCGCATGAAGATCCCGGTCTTCCATGACGATCAGCACGGCACAGCCATCGTTGTCGGCGCGGCGCTGCTGAACGGTCTGAAGGTGCTGAACAAGGACATCAGGCAGGTCAAGCTGGTGACCTCGGGCGCCGGCGCCGCCGCCCTGGCCTGCCTGGGCCTGCTCATGAAGCTGGGCCTGCCGCGCGAGAACATCTGGGTCACCGACCTGGCCGGCGTGGTCTACGAGGGCCGGGTCGAGCTGATGGATCCGGACAAGGAGCAGTTCGCCCAGAAGACCGGTCAACGCAGCCTGCGCGACGTGATCAAGGGGGCTGACGTGTTCCTGGGCCTGTCGGCCGGCGGCGTGCTGAAGGCCGATATGGTGGCGACGATGGCCGAGCGGCCGATGATCTTCGCCCTGGCCAATCCGAACCCGGAAATCCTGCCGGAAGACGTTCATGCAGTGCGCAGCGACGCCATCATGGCCACCGGCCGCACCGACTATCCGAATCAGGTCAACAACGTCCTGTGCTTCCCCTACATCTTCCGTGGTGCGCTCGACTCAGGCGCGACGACGATCAATGACGAAATGGAAATCGCCGCGGTACGCGCGATTGCCGAGCTGGCCCAGGCCGAGCAGAGCGAGGTGGTGGCTGCGGCCTATGCCGGCGCCAATCTGAGCTTCGGCCCGGAGTATCTGATCCCCAAGCCCTTCGCCCCGCGGCTGATGATGAAGATCGCTCCGGCCGTGGCCCAGGCCGCCATGGACTCCGGTGTGGCCGCGCGGCCGATCACCGATATGGAGGCCTACCGCGAAAAGCTGCAGAGCTTTGTCTATGCCTCGGGCACGACGATGAAGCCCATCTTCACCGAGGCCAAGCGAGCCAAGAACAAGCGCGTGGCCTACGCCGAGGGCGAGGAGGAGCGCATCCTGCGCGCGGTGCAGGTGGTCGTCGACGAGGGCCTGGCCCGTCCCACGCTGATCGGCCGCCCGGCCGTCATCGCCCAGCGCTGCGAACGCTTCGGCCTGCGCCTGAAGGAGGGCCAGGACTACGACGTGGTCAATGTCGAGCACGACCATCGCTACCGCGACTTCTGGCAGACCTACCACCGGATGACCGAGCGCAAGGGCGTAACGGTACAGGTGGCCAAGATCGAGATGCGCCGCCGCCTGACCCTGATCGGCGCCATGATGCTGCACAAAGGTGAAGTGGACGGCATGTTGTGCGGCACCTGGGGCACGACGGCGAGCCATCTGCACTACATCGATCAGGTCATAGGCAAACGCGCTGGTGGCTGCCCACAGACGCCGCAGGATGTGCCGATCTATGCCTGCATGAACGGCCTGATGTTGCCCGGCCGCCAGGTGTTCCTGGTGGACACGCATGTCAACTATGACCCGACCGCTGAGCAACTGGCCGAGATCACCGCCATGGCCGCCGAAGAACTGATGCGCTTCGGCCTGCACCCCAAGGTTGCCCTGCTGTCGCACTCGAACTTTGGCACCAGCGATCACCCGAGCGCGCAGAAAATGCGCCAGACCCTGGCCCTGCTGCGTGAGCAGGCACCGTGGCTTGAGGTGGACGGCGAGATGCATGGCGACACCGCACTGGACGCCAAGTACCGCGCCGAGTTGATGCCGCGCAGCACCTTGACCGGCGAGGCCAATCTGCTGGTACTGCCGAATATCGACGCGGCCAACATCAGCTACAACCTGCTGAAGACGGCGGCCGGCGGCGGCATCGCGATCGGTCCGGTGCTGCTTGGCGCGGCCAAACCGGTGCATGTGCTGACCCCGTCGGCGACCGTGGGGCGCATCGTGAACATGACGGCGTTGACCGTCGCGGACGCCAACGCGGCCCGCTGAATCCGCCAGAAACCGCGCTGCTGCCACTCCGTCGGTACGCAACAACGCCCCAATATGGGGCGTTTTTTCATTGAGGGTCGCCGCGCGTAAAATTTGTTTGCGGGCGCTTACCCGAAGGTGACAGCTTCATGAAGTGATTGAAAACGCTAACTTTCCGTCACTGTGTGCGCCCACTCACAAATGCCTTATTTAGCGGCTTGGCGCAGGACAGCCTTGAGCTTTTCGCCCTCATTCTGTACCATGTTGCTTTCAGGATTCAGGGTAAACCCGTGTCTTTGCTCAACAGACCCGCAACGTGGTCCGGCTTTCGCAAGCTCAGCGTCACCATCGCCTTGGTGCTCGCCAGCAGCTTGGTTGGCGTGGTCCAGGCCAAGGGGGTGGCAGCAGACGAGACGGCGGCCTTGGCAGCACTTCCGGTTGAGGCGCAAGCCACACACCGCCTGGTTTTGGCCGGGGGACCCTTCCCCTACGGCAAGGACGGCACGACCTTCGGAAATCGTGAACGTCTGCTGCCCGCCAAGGTCAGAGGGTACTACCGTGAATATACCGTGCCAACGAAAGGTGCCCGCAACCGGGGTGCTCGTCGCTTGGTATGCGGCGGCCAAGTACCCACGAAACCTGAGGCATGTTTTTACTCCGACGACCACTACGCAAGCTTCAAACGCGTGCGGCCGTGAATCGGCGGGGGGTCGAGTTTCGTGTACAAGTTTTCGTGACTAAAGGAGGATCGTGACCATGCTGTTGCAGACCGTCCGTCCAAATATCGTGCAGTCCATACGGGCTTATCGAGTGGAGGATTTGATGCAGGCGGCCCAGGAGGCCGGCCAACATTTCCTCTATGCCAATCTGACTTCAGCGCAGTCAAAACAGGACGTACTGGAGGGCATCGCCCAGTCTTTTCTGTTTCCGGCGCACTTTGGCAAGAATCTGGATGCCTTGTACGACTGCATGACCGACCTGGTTCACAAATCGGGCGCTCAGCCCGGCTTTGTGGTGGTGCTGGAGCAGATCCCCGACAGCGTCAAGTTTGATCGCGAGGCCAGGGAGCAACTGCTTGATGTCTTCCGAGACGCCGCCGACTACTGGGCGGATCGAAAGATACAGTTCAGGTGTTTCTATTCTTTTCAGTAGCCCGCTCTCAAGAAAATGGGTCATGGGAGCGGGCTACTGAGGTGGCCCCCAGCGTCAGCGACAAGCCGGCGCCGAAAAACACGTCGAAGGCTGCAGCGAATGCCATGTTCGGCATGAATATGCCGATGATGAGCAGCGCGTTCGATACCGCGATGTGGTTGAACGCGGCCTGACCTTCGGTCAGTGTCAGCAACAAAAAAGCGACCCTCGGGTCGCTTTTTTGTTGGCCATTTTGGATTGCGGGATCAGGACACAGCCAGTGCCAGCGCCAGATACTCGGCCACCGGCACCTCTTCGGCGCGCCGCTGCAGGTCGAACTGTCCGGCAAAGCCGCGCTGCTCCAGCCAGGCGCCCAAGGTGTTGCGCAGGATCTTGCGGCGCTGCGAGAAGGCCACGGCGACCAGCTCGCCGAGCAGCTTCTGATCAACCGCTGCCGGCACGGGCAGGGGCAGCATGCGCACGATCGCCGAGTCCACCCGCGGCGGCGGATCGAAGGCGCTGGGCAGCACGTCCAGCACCGACTCGATCTGGTAGCGCCACTGCAGCATCACCGTCAACCGGCCATAGTCCTTGCAGCAGGGCTCGGCAGCCATGCGGTCAACGACTTCCTTTTGCAACATGAAGTGCTGGTCCTGCACCTGGTCGACGAAGTCAAGCAGGTGGAACAGGATCGGCGAGGAGATGTTGTAGGGCAGGTTGCCGACCACGCGCAGCTTCTGGCCTCGCTCCGCTGCCAGCGCCGCAAAGTCCACCTTCAGCACGTCGGACTCGATCACGTTGAGCCCTGGTCGCTGGCGAAGGCGTTCGGCCAGATCGCGGTCCAGCTCGATCACGGTCAGCGGGTTGACGTAGGCCAGCAAGGGCATCGTCATCGCGCCCAGGCCCGGGCCGATCTCGACCATGGCGTCGCCGGCCTGGGGCTTGATGGCCTGGACGATGTCTTCGATGACGATACGGTCGGTCAGGAAGTGCTGACCGAAGCGCTTGCGCGCGATATGCCGGGTCACGGGGCGCTCACTGCGAGGCTTCGCCGCGCATCTCGATGAAGGCGCGCCCGCGCAAGTCCTTCACCCAGTCGGTAAAGGCCGCTTCGTACTTCTGCTCGCGCAGGGCCGCCTGGGCCTGGGCCCGCACCTGCTTGGGGTCGGGGATGGTGCTGCGCCGCTCCAGCACCTGTATCAGGTGCACACCGAAACGCGAGACCACGGGCGCCGAGATGCCGCCGAGGTTCAGCGCATTCATCGCCTCCTCGAACTCGGGCACGAAGCCGCCCGGCGAGGACCAACCGAGATCGCCGCCGTTCGAAGCGCTGCCGTCCTCGGAATTCTCGCGGGCCACGGCCTCGAACGAGACCTTGCCGGTCTCGATGCTGCGCTTGTACTCGGCCAGGCGGCGGGCGGCCAGCTCGGCGGTCAGCTGCGGCGACACCCGCAGCAGCACATGGCGGGCGCGGGTCTGCACCACCGAGCCGTCGGAGCCATCCTGCTTCTCGATCAGCTTGAGCACATGGAAGCCGGCGCCTGAGCGCATCAACGTAGCAGCCACCTCGCCAGACTTCAAGTCCTTGACATGGGCCACGAAGGCGTCCGGCAGCTTGGCGGCGGGGCGCAGGCCCAACTCGCCACCCTTGTCCTTGTAGGCGTCTTCGGAGACCTGTTTGGCCACCACGTCAAAGGCCTCGCCGGCCTTGATGCGGGCCAGCGCTGCCTCGGCCTTGGCGCGCTTCTCGGCCAGCACGGCAGCGTTGGCGCCCTCGGGCACGATCACCAGCACCTGGGCGATGTTGTACTGGGCATTGACCTTTCCGGCCTCGCGCTTCTTGGCCAGGAACTCCTCGACGTCGCTGTCGTTGACTCGGATGCGGCCCTGCACCTCGCGCTCGCGCACCCGCTCGACCATCATCTGGTCGCGCAGATTCTCACGGAAACGTCGGTACTCGATGCCTTCGGTCTTCAGCCGCTCACGCAGTTCGGGCAGGGTCAGATTGTTCTGGGCCGCCACATTGGCGACCACACGGTCCAGCTCGACCTCGTCGATCTTGGCCCCGGCCTCGCGGGCATAGGTCAGCACGACCCGCTCGTCGATCAGGCTGTCGAGCGCCGCCTTGCGCAGCTCGGCCGCGGACGGCAGGCTCTCGCCGCGTCGCTTGGCGTCCTCGCGGGCCCGCTCGGCCCGTTGCTGGATCTCGATCTCGGTCACCAGGTCCTGGTTGACGATGGCGGCAATCGAGTCGGCCGGGCGGGTGGCTGCTGCCTTGGCGGACTGCGCCTGGGCCAAGGGCGCCAGCAACAGGGCGGCCAGGGCGGCGGCAATAAGAGCGGGCTTGAGAGAAGTCGGCAGGTCAGTCATAGGAGGCATCTGTGAGCGCCGCGCGATCCTCGCGCAGCAAGCGGTAACCAGGGATATTGTCCCTCAAGACATTCAGGGGGTTATTCCCTAGCCGGCCCAGGCCCACCAGCTCGAGCTGGAACATCCAGCGCGTGTTGGCTTCGGCGCGTCCGGTGGAGCGGCGCTCCACCACCACGCGACCTATCCAGCAGCCGGCATCGTATTCGAAGCCGACCAACGAGTCGGTGATGCGGCGGTCCTGCATGCTGTAGAGCACGCGGCCGACGCTGTACCAGCTGCCAGAGCAAGAGCTGCCGCCGGTCGTGGCCTGGCGTACCGCGCTCTCGGTGCGGTTGCCCGCCGCGGGGCCCGACAGCGGCCACTGCCAGCCCAGCTCGGCCTGCTCGCTCTGGCCGCGGGCCAGCCGGTAGGTGGCATTGATGGTGCGAAAGGGCCCCGGCGAGTAGCGCAGGCTCATCACCGACCGCACGGTGCGGTTCAGGTCCGAGTTGTACTGGATCGCGCCATCGGCCCACCATCGCGGGCTCAGGTGCGCGGAGCCGAGCAGCAACAGGTCTGACAGCCTCTGCGTGTTCGCCGTGCCGTCGGGCGTAATGCGCTGGTCTCGGAACAGCACGCGCTGCACCACCCCCAGGCGCAGCAGCTCGCTGCCATCGCGCAGCGAGGTCAGGCGCGAACTCACGCCCAGCGTCAGCTGGTGCGCGTCCGAAACGCGATCCACTCCCGAGAACGAGTTGTCGGTGTAGATCGAGTCGAAATTGAAGTCCTTGGCCGCCGCATCGAAATTGGGCAGGCCCAGTTGGTCGCGGAAGGGCGTGCGAACATAGAACAGGCGCGGCTCCAGCGTCTGCAGCAGCGCGCGGCCGAAGTACTCGGTCTTGCGCTCGAACAGCCAGCCCTGGTCGATGCTGAAGGTCGGCACCACCCGCGATGCCGAACGGCGGCCATCGGCCATCGACTGATCCAGCTGGTAGCTGGCCGCGTTGAAGGATATGCGCGGCTTCAGCCACCAGCCGGTGTCACCCAGGGTCCAGCCCAGATGGCCCAGCGCATGCACGCGCGAACCGGTGGGCAGGGGCAGCGGTGCAGCATTGCGCGGCAGATTGAGGCGGTTGTACTCCAGGCTCAGGCCGGCATCGAAGCCGAGCGGCAGTTGCTCGGCGCTCCAACGGGCGCCCAGCTGGGGCGAACGCTGGTAGGGAGTGTCGATGCGCGCGGCCGGGTCCAGGTCCTGCAGCACCTGCCACTGCTGGAGGCGGCCGTATAGGCGCAACTCGCCGACGGCCGGCGTCCAGGCGCGCGAGGCGCCCAGGTCGGTGACCAGCAGGCGCGGTGTCAGGCTGGTGATGCCATGCGGGAAGTCTTTCCAGTAGATGTCGTCCGACACCCGCTCGGCATTGATCTGGTAGCGCCAGTCCATCGGCGCCGTGCCGCTCTGGCTCAGCCCCCAGGCCCAGCGCGTGCGGCCGGTGATGCGGTCATTGGGTAGAAGGTCCAGCGACACCAGGCCCTGGTAGCTCGGCGCCAGATAGCGGAATTCGCTGTCCAGACCCAGGCCGCGGCGGGTGATGATCTTGGGCGTCAGCGTGGCGTCGCGCTGCGGCGCGATATTCCAGTAATAAGGTACGCCGAACTCAACGCCGCTGCGGCTGTCCAGATTGAACTTGGGTGGCAGCCAGCCCGATTTGCGCCCATCACCCAACGGAAAGCTCAAGCGCGGCGCGGCCAATATCGGCACGCCATAGAAGCGAACCACAGCGCCGTCGGCAATGCCTTCATTGGTTTCGAAGTCGAGCCGTATGCTGCTGGTGCTCAGCTCCCAGGCCGGGGCGTGGTCGGGGTCGTCGGCGCGGCAGCTGCTGTAGGTGCCGGCCAACGCGCGGCTGCGGTATTCGTCGATGAAATCGACCTGCTGGGCCTTGCCACCGGCACCATTGCTGGCAAAGAAGTAGGTCGGGTTGAGGAACTGACCCTCGAAGCGCTGCACAAAAAGGCGCAGCTCGGGGCCGGTGAAGCGGTTGCCATCGCGCTCGATGCTGACCGAACCCTTGGCCGTGGCCAGATCGGTGGCCTGGTGGTAGCTGAGGCTGTCAGCCTTCAGGGTCAGGTCTCCACGGCGCAGCACCGCATCGCCCTCAGCGCGGGTTTCCTGGTCCAGGCGGCTGCTGAGGCTGGCGGCATCAAGAAGCAGCGGCTGATTCTTGTCGGCCTCGGTGCGCGACAGGGTCTTGCCGGCCGGCCGGGCGATCTGCCGCACCTCGGTGCCCACCTGCGACTGGCCCTGCGCCCAGGCGCCGCTCCCCCCGGCCAGCGTCAGGCAGGCGGCCAGGGCCAGCGGCGAGAGCCCAGGCAGGGAGGAGGCGTTAGAACGGGTCTTCAAGGGGCCCAGCAAGTCAGCAGCAGCGTCGTTTCGGCTTCGGCGCCGCGAGCGGGTCGGGCCGGGTCAAGGAATGGCTCGCCGGGCCATGAAGCCTGCGGGTGAACCGGGGTTTGTAGAATTGATTATCCATGAGGCCTGGTGTTTTACCGCCGGTGCCTCCACGTTACCCCTCTGAGCTGCCCCCTTCATGACCGCAATTGCCTGGCCCGACGACACCCGCCGCCAAGATTTCGAGGCCTGGCTGGCACCGCTGGTGCAAGCCCACGGCCTGCTGCCGCAAAGCCTGCGCCCGGCCTCGGCCGATGCCAGTTTCCGCCGCTATCTGCGCATAGATGCCGGCGACGGCCTGTCCTACATCATCATGGATGCCCCGCCGGCGCTGGAAGACTCTCGCCCATTCGTTGACGTGGCGGGCCTGATCGCCAATGCCGGCCTGCATGGCCCGGCCGTGCTGGCCCAGGATCTGGCGCGCGGCTTTCTGCTGCTCGCCGACCTTGGCGAGCGCCTCTATCTGCAGGAGCTGCAACAGGCCACACCGGGTCAGGCCCATAAGCTGATGTGCGACGCCATCGATGCGCTGGTGCAGTGGCAGACGCGGCTGGACGGCAGCACTCTGCCCGCTTTTGACGAGACGCTGTTGATGCGCGAGCTGGCCCTGTTCCCCGACTGGTGCGTGGCCCATGAGTTCGGCGTGAGCCGGGACGCCGCCCAGCGCGAGCAATGGGACAAGATCTGCCGCCTGCTGGTCGACAGCGCCCTGGCCCAGCCCCAGGTGCCAGTGCACCGCGACTACATGCCGCGCAATCTGATGGTGACCGAGCCGAATCCCGGCATCCTGGACTTCCAGGACGCGGTCCGCGGCCCCATCAGCTATGACATCGCCTGCCTGTTGCGCGACGCCTTCCTGTCCTGGGACGAGGAGCGCGAGCTCGACTGGGCGATACGCTACTGGGAGCAAGCGCGCAAGGCCGGCCTGCCCATTGATGCCGACTTCGGCGAGTTCTGGCGCGCGCTGGAATGGATGGGCCTGCAGCGCCATCTGAAGGTGATGGGCATCTTCTGTCGGCTGAAGCACCGCGACGGCAAGCCGCGCTACAGCACCGATTTGCCCCGTTTCTTTGCCTATGCCACCAAGGTGGCCCTGCGCTACCAGCCGCTGAAGCCGCTGCTGGCATTGATCGAACCGCTGTCGGGCGATGCGCTGCAGACGGCCTACTTCTAGGCTACTTGCGTGCCGGACCTTGATGTACCCATCAAGCTCGGGCACCAACTGATCGGAGACACATTGCGGGCAGGACCTGCCGGGTACTCCCGGCAGCTCCGGCCCCAACCATTTGTAGCTGTTGGCTACTGCTTAGTCCAACTGGTCGGCGGTGACCAGTGCCTGGGCCTTGGCCATCGCCGTCGGGCAGCCGGCCGCGATCAGCCAGGGGTCCTGGGCCAGCCCGCCAAAGGTCTCGACCAGAAAGTCCAGGAAGACGCGGGTGCGCTGCGGCAGATAGCGCCGCGACGGCAGGGCCGCATAGATGCTGTAGGTGACCAGGCTCCACTCGTGCAGCACGCGCACCAGCCTGCCCGAGCGTATCGCGTCCTCAATGATGAAGCTGGGCAGGGCGACGACGCCCAGGCCGCCCACGGCCGAGGCCATCAGCGTGTCCGGGTGGCTGGAGGTCAGCACCGCTTGCATCATCGGCACTTCCTGCATATCGCCGTCATCCAGGTGGACCGCACCAATCGCATGGCTGGCGCAGTTGCGGCGCAGCTTCCATTGCTTGGGCACGTCGGGCAGGTCCACCACCAGGCCGTCATGCTCGGCCAGGTCCTCGGCCTGTTTCGGTGTGCCGCGGCGCTTCAGATAGCTCGGTGCGGCACACAACACGACCTCGGACTGGGCCAGCAGGCGCGCCACGAAATCGCCCGACAGCGGTCGGAAACCCTCCAGCAGAATCGTCAGGTCATGGTCGTCGTCGGGGGCATCGGGATTGCGGATGGCCGAGATGTCGAGAGTGACCTGCGGATAGCGCTCGCGAAAGTGCGGCAGATGCTTGGCCAGTTGGTTGACGACGAAGGACGGCGTGGCGGCGATGTGCAGCCGCCCGCCCGGCGTGCCGGTGGCGTCGCCTGCGACCTGCTCGGCCTCCTCGATGCGCTCCAGCACGTCCTGCACACGCACCAGGTAGAGATCGCCGGTCTGTGTCAGTGCCAGGCGGCGTGTCGTGCGGTTCAAGAGGCGCGCACCCAGGTGCTCCTCCAGATCGGCCACCAGCCGCGTGACCACGGCCGGCGACAGGTCCAGCGCCCGTGCCGCGCCGGAGAAGCTGCGCAGCTCGGCCACCTTGGCGAAGACGCGCATCGACTGCAAGCGGTCCATGGGCTGCTTAAGGGTGCGCGGCCATCACCTGGGCCACCGCGGCGGTCAGGCGTTTGCCATAGGGCACATGCAGGAACTCGTTGGGGCCATGGGCATTGCTCTTCGGGCCCAGCACGCCGCAGACCATCATCTGCGCCTTAGGGAAGCCCTTTTGCAGCATGCTCATCAGCGGAATCGTGCCGCCCTGGCCGATATAGCCCAGCGGCGCACCGAAATGGGCATTCGAGGCCTCGTTCAGTGCCTGGTCCAGCCAGGGCGACAACTCGGGCGTGTTCCAGCCGGTGGCACCCAGGGCGCCGGCGCGGCCGTCGGGCACGAAGGTGACCTTGGCGTTGTAGGGGGCGTTGTCTTCCAGCAAGTCTTTCAGCTTCAGCGAGGCCTCGTTGCCGTCGATCAGTGGTGGCAGGCGCAGCGAGAGCTTGAAGGCCGTGTAGGGCCGCAGCACATTGCCGGCATTGCCCAGATCAGGGAAGCCCTCGACGCCGGTGACGCTCAAAGTCGGCCGCCAGGTGCGGTTCAGCAGGCCTTCGACCGGATCGGTGGTGGTCGGCAGGGTAAATGCGCCATCGGCGCCGCAGGACCAGGGATAACGCTTCCAGACCTCGTCCTGCAGGATGGCTGCGGTGGCGCGGGCCTGGGCAACGCGTGCAGCCGGCACCTCGCAATGGAAGCTGTCGGGCAGCAGACGGCCGGTCTTGCTGTCTTCCAATCGATCCAGCACCTGGCGCAGGATGCGGAAGCTTGACGGCACCAGGCCCGAGGCGTCACCGGAGTGGATACCCTCGGTCAAGACCTCGACCTTGAGCACGCCGCTGACCATGCCGCGCAGGGAGGTGGTCAGCCAGAGCTGGTCGTAATTGCCGGCGCCGCTGTCCAGGCAGACGACCAGGCTGACGTTGCCCAGACGTTCGCGCAGCAGGTCGATGTAGATCGGCAGATCGGACGAGCCGCTTTCCTCGCAGCTTTCGATGATGCCGACGCAGCGCGGGCGGGGGACGCCCTGCTTGTCCAGCGCCAGGATGGCGGTGATCGAGGCGTAGACGGCATAGCCGTCGTCCGCGCCGCCGCGGCCGTAGAGCAGGCCGTTCTCGTACTTGGGCGTCCAGGGGCCCAGATCGCTGCGCCAGCCGCTGAATTCGGGTTGCTTGTCGAGGTGGCCATACATGCAGATGGTGTCGGTGCTGCCGGCTTTCGTTGCCGGCACTTCGAAGAAGATCACCGGCGTGCGGCCCTCGACGCGTATCACTTCCAGCTTCAGGCCGGGCACCTTCTTGCTCTCGACCCAGGCCGCGGCGTCGCGGATCACGCGGTCGATATAGCCGTGCTTGGCCCAATCGGCATCGAACATCGGGCTCTTGGCCGGAATGGCGATGTAGTCGGTCAGCGCGGGAACGATTTCTTCGTCCCAGGTGCGGGCGGCAAAGTCGGCCAGGCCGCTGAGCTCGTCGGCTTGCAGGGGCAGGGAGGGGTCACGGGCATTCATGGGGGGCGTCTCCGTCGATCAACGGTCATGGAGCGCGAAGTTTATGCCTCCGCGCAAAACCCCGCATCATCAGGGCCAGCGCGACCCCAGCCAATCGCCCAGCTGGGCCAGCACCTGGGCCTGCTCCGGCTCGTTGAAGATCTCGTGGAACAGGTCGTCGAAGCAGTGCGCCTGCAGCAGCGTCTGCGGCAGGGCGGCGGCAAACGCGGCGCTGCCGCGCGGCGCCACGCAGCGGTCGGCCCCGGCCCACATCAACAGGGTCGGCACGCGCCAGGTCGGGCACAGCTCCAGCACCTTCTCTCCCTGATCGGCAATCATGCGCACCAGGGTCGGCGTGACACGGTTATGCACCAGCGGATCCGCCTGGTAGGCGGCAACGATGGCCGGGTCCCGCGAGATCCAGGCAGGCTTCAACCCATTGCCCACCGCCAGGTGCGGCGCGATCGGACCCAGCAGCGCCAGCGCCAGCTTTTGCAAAAGGTTCATGCCGGGGTCCAGCGCGGGCGAGCTGAGCACAAGTCCATCAACGGCCTGGAACCAGCCGGGCATGGCCTGCCCGACATTCGCGCCCACGCCCTCGGCCACATAGCGGGCCGCGACCAGTCCACCCATGCTGTGGCCCAGGAGCACCAGCGGGCGGGCGGCCAGTTGCACATCGCTGCGCACCAGCTGGATCACGCGGCCCAGGTCCTCGACCAACTGCATGGGATGCGGCACATCGCCGCGTGCACCACCCGAGGCGCCATGGCCACGCTGGTCATAGGCCAGCACCAGCCAGCCCTGTTGGTTCAGGAATCGCGCCACATGGTCGTAGCGCCCGACATGCTCCCCCAGGCCATGCACCAACAGCACGCAACCATTGGTTGCAGTGACTGGCGCCCACTGGCGCAGATGCAATTGAAGCCCGTCCTCGGTGCTCAATGTTTTCATGCGCTGCAGTGTAGGCAGGGCCATCGCGATCGCCCCCCGGTGCTTGCCCGGGGTTGTGGCCGTGCGCAGTTGTCGCCTACAGGATTGACATGGGTAATGACAGAGAGAAAGATCGGTTCTCCTAGTGAATTAGGGATGGACAAGCAACATGAATGACTTTTTCAGCCTGGACCAAGCGGAGCCGGGTCTTGCCCACCTGCGGCTGAACCGCCCGGAGCGCATGAACACCATGAGCCCGGCCTTCTTTCCGGCGCTGCGCGACGTGGTTCGCACCCTGCATGACCAGGGCGGTACCCGGGTGCTGGTGATCTCCAGCACCGGCAAGCATTTCTCGGCCGGCATGGCGCTGGACACCTTCGCCGGCGACGGCGCCATGCTCGCCACCGGCAGCGCACGGGCGCGGCTGAGCTTCCAGGATTCGCTGCGCCGCCTGATGGCCTGCTTCACCGCGCTCGACGAAGCCCGCTTCCCGGTGTTGTGTGCAATCCAGGGCGGCTGCATTGGCGGCGCACTTGATCTTGCGGCCGCGTGCGATTTGCGTTATGCAACGGCCGACGCCTTTTTCTGCGTGCAGGAGATCAATATCGGCATGGCCGCCGACCTCGGCGTGCTGCAGCGCCTGCCCAAGCTGATACCGCCGGGCGTGGCGCGCGAGCTCGCCTACACCGGCGAGCGGCTGGGTGCCGAGCGTGCGTTGAGCCTGGGCCTGGTCAATGCGGTGCTGCCGGATGCCGATGCGCTGCTGGCCCATGTGCTGACGGTGGCACGCAGCATTGCCACCAAGTCGCCGCTGGCCATTGCCGGCTCGAAGCTGGCGATGAACCATGCCCGTGACCATGGCACGGCCGCAAGCCTTCACCATATGAGCGTGCTGCAGAGCGCGCTCTTCGACACCGCCGAGATGGCCCAGGCGATCGATGCGTGGAAGCGCAAGCAGGACGCGGACTTTGCGCCGCTGGCCGAGGTGGGCCAGCCCTGAGATCGTTGGGCCGGCATCCGCCCACCCGCACAGTCCCCTATGGGCGGGCTGCCGTCGAGTTCCTATACTGGCCCGAGAGGCCGGCGCATTGACCCGGCACATCCGTCGTTTTGGGCCCAAGATGAACAACTCCGCCGTCTATTCCCTGCTTGGCCCTGCCGAGCCCGCCGTGCCCGTGGTGCTCGACTCTCCCCACTCGGGCCACCACTTCCCGGCCGATTTCGGCGCCCAGGTCGGCGAATACGATCTGCGCGAGAGCGAAGACACCTATGTCGACGAACTCTATCTCCCGGCCACCACCAAGGGCGTGACCCTGCTGGCGGCCAACTTCCCCCGCACCTTCATCGACGTCAACCGCCACGAGGGCGACATTGACCTGGCCCTGCTGGACGGTGCCTGGCCCCATGAGTTGCGTCCCAGCGGCAAGGCCGAGATCGGCAAGGCGCTGATCTGGCGGACGCTGTCCGACGGCCGCGACATCTATGCCGCGCGGCTGCGCCCCGAGCAGGTCCTGCAGCGCATTGCCCAGTACCACCGGCCCTATCACGAGGCCTTGCAGCAGCTGCTGAATGCCAGCATGGCTCGGCATGGCCAGGTCTTCCACATCAATTGCCATTCGATGGCCTCGAGCGCAGGGGTGATGGGTGTTGGCGAGGTCGGCGAACCCCGCGCCGACTTCGTGCTCGGTGACCGGGACGGCAGCAGCTGTGGCGCTGCCTTCACCGAGTTGGTCTATTCGCAGTTGCGCGCCAAGGGCTATGACGTGGCCATCAACAAGCCCTACAAGGGCGTTGAGTTGGTGCGTGCCTACTCGAACCCGGCGCAGCGCCGCCACAGCCTGCAGATCGAGGTCAACAAGCGCCTGTATATGGACGAGGCCACCCGCGCCAAGGCGGCCGGCTTTGCCCAGGTGCAAAAAGACTTGATGGAGATGATCCAGGTGCTGATCGCGTTCACCGGCCAGGGTCATCAGCCCCGCCGCCAGGAGTTGCAGCATGGCTGAGTACAAGGTTGAACTGACACCGCCCGACATCACCCCCTACCGCGCCGGCAACACCGGCGTCGACTACGTCCACTGCCTGGATTCCGGCCAACCGGGCCCGACGGTGATGATCCAGGCGCTGACCCATGGCAACGAGATCTGCGGCGCGATCGCGCTCGACTGGCTGTTCAAGCAGCAGATCACGCCGCTGCAGGGCAAGCTGGTGCTGGCCTTCGCCAATGTCGAGGCCTATGCGCGTTTCGATGCCAAGCACCCGTCGGCCTCGCGCTTCTGCGACGAAGACCTGAACCGTGTCTGGGCCGATGACGTGCTGTTTGGCAAGGGCGATTCGATCGAGCTGCGGCGCGCCCGCGCGCTGGTGCCCTTCATCGACGCGGCCGACTATCTGCTGGACATCCACTCGATGCAGGAGGCCTGCCGCCCGCTGATGGTCTGCGGCATGCAGGACAAGGGGGCGGCCTTTGCCAAGCGGCTGGGCATGCCCGGCGATCTGCTGATAGACACCGGCCACCCCTCGGGCCTGCGCATGCGCGACCGCGGCGGCTTCGGTGACCCACTGAGCACGCGCAACGCCCTGCTGATCGAATGCGGCCAGCACTGGGAGCAGAGCTCGGCCGATGTGGCGCTCGACAGCGTGACCCGCTTCCTGGCCCTGACCGGCATGGTCGAGCAAGCCTGGGCCGACGCGCACCAGCGCCTGCCGCTGCCGGCCAAACAGCATGTGATTCGCGTCACCGAGCCTGTTGTGGCGCGCACCGCCTTCTTCCGCTTCCTGAGTGCCTTCCAGGGCCTGGAGGTGATTCCCAAGGCCGGCACGCCGTTCGCGCAGGACGGCGAACAGGTCTGGGTCACGCCCTATGACAACACGGTGATGGTGATGCCCTCGCTGAACAATGCCAAGCCGGGCACGACGCGGGTTCGGCTCGGCCGTTTTGAAAGCTAGAAGACCTTGCGGGACAGACCTTGAGACCCATGCGTAGCATGGCCGAAAGATCTGAGCCCGGACGTGGGCAGTCCTGAGGACTGCCTACGCCTGGCGAAGGCCCGGGCGCCTGCAAGCGCTCGGGCTGTCCCCAACTGACTGGAGGGTGTTGGCCTTAGCCTATGCAGAAGGCGTTGAGCTTGTTGCCGTCGAGATCACGGAAATAGGCGGCGTAGAAGCCCTCGCCGCGCGGTCCCGGCGCGCCCTCGTCCTTGCCACCCAGGGCCAGGGCCTTGGCATGCAGGGCCTTGACCTTGTCCTGGCTGTCCACCGTCAGGGCCACCATCACTCCGTTGCCGACGCAGGCTGCCTGGCCGTCGAATGGAATCATCACACCGAAGCCGGGTTTGTCCATGCCCACACCCCAGGCGTAGCCGCGACCGAAGTCCATCATGCGCTTGATGCCTATGACGGCAAACAGCTCGTCGTAGAACGCCGCGGCGCGCGGCAGATCATTGGTTCCGAGGGTGGTGTAGCCGATCATGAGGGTCTCCTGCAGCGCAAGGCTGGCTGTGTCGGAAGCATGATTGTGGCCCGAGTGCAGGGCTTGCGCGAGCCCGGCCTCCGCTCAAACTGGCAGGGTATATACCCGGGCCTCGCGGCACTCGGCCTCGCTGTGACCCCTCAGGTTCGAGCCCCAGAACTCCGGGTCCGCGCCCTGGGTGGGCTGGAGGCCGGCCAGCATGCCCGGAATCTCTTCGGTGGCCGAGTCAAGGTCCGCGATATGCCGGCGATCCGCATCAAACAGGCGCGCCTGCATCGCGCCGGCGGCCTCGATCAGGATCAGGTACTTGACGGGTGGGCTGTGCACGGTGTGCTGCCTTCTGAAGTTGCAGTCAGCATAGCATCGGAGCTCATTGCAGCACCACATCCGCCTTGAGCACATCGGCCGGGTAGTAGCGCTCCAGGCTTCGCAGCAGGCTGCCATCCCGCGCCGCTCGCTGCAGCAGATCCCTGATCAGCTCGAAGTCGGGCCGAGTCAAAGTCTGCGATGACAGGTAGGCGCCGACCTCGGAACGCGCCAAGCCATCCAGCGTGCGATACGCGAGGTCGGCCAGTGGCACCGCCGGCGCGGCCGGGTCCTGCAGGGCCGAATACATCAGCGTCGGCGGCAGGATCGTGAAATCGACCCGGCCCGTGCGCAACATCAGGGCCACGGTACGCAGGTCGGTGACATAGTCCACCCGCTTTTCGGTCTCGAGCTGACGCATCAGCGCCTCGTATTCATCGCCCCAGGTGTAGGAGCGCACCACGGCGGCGCGCAGGCTGCTGCGGCCGATCAGGCCGCGCACATCGGTGACCGTCAGCCCGCGGGCGCGCAGGCTGATCAGGGTCGGCGTGAGCTTGAGCATCGGCACGAACTGGGCCTTGGTATCGCGCTCGACGGTGCGCGAAGCGGGGATGAAAATATCGGCCTCCTGGGCGTCGAAGAACATCATCGCCACCCGAGCGCGCGGAAAGACCGGAAAGTTGAAGCGGCAGCCGGCACCGTCGCCAAGCCCGCGAAGCAGATCCGGATACACGCCCTGGATCTGATCGCCGCTCACCCGCACATTGAAGCCGGTGGGCGCGACCGGCACACTGATGACCCTCGAGCAGCCCGCCTGTACCAGCGAGACACCCAGCGCAGACCCGGCGATGCACAGGCCGAAGAGGCGGCGTGCAAGTGCAGGAAGTGTCAGCATGCGGCGGATCCAACGATGGCGATGGACGAGCATAGCAGCGCCGGCGGCACGGTCGCGGGTATCAGCCCCGCTCGAACTTGAACACCGCCATGCTGGACAGCAAATTGGGCATGCGGCGCACCGGGCGGCCGCCCTGGATGCCAAAGCTGTAAAGGATGCGAAGGCGGCTCTTGTGGGCGAGGATCTCGAAATCGGCATAGGTGCCGACGCGGATATTGGGCGTGTCGTACCACTCGTAGGGCAGCACCCGCGTCACCGGCATGCGGCCCAGCAGCACCTGCAGGCGGTTCGGCCAATGCGCGAAATTCGGGAAGCTGACGATGCCCAGACGACCCACGCGCGCGGTCTCGCGCAGCATCGCCTCGGTATTGCGCAGATGCTGCAGCGTCTCCAGCTGCAAGACCACGTCGAAGCTCTGGTCCTCGAAGATGGACAGGCCCTCTTCCAGGTTCAGCTGAATGACGTTGACACCGCGCTGCACGCAGGCCAGCAGATTGGCATCGTCCAGCTCCACGCCATAGCCGCTACAGCCCCGGTGCTTCTGCAGGTAGGCCAGCAGTTCGCCGGTGCCGCAGCCCAGGTCGAGCACGCGCGAGCCCTCGGGTACCAGGGCGGCGATCGCCTCCATCACGCGGAGATCACTCATGTCAGCTCTCCCGCGATACGCTTGAAGTAGGCGCGCAGCACGCCGTGGTAGCGCGGGTCTTCGAGCAGGAAGGCGTCGTGTCCATGAGGTGCGTCGATTTCGGCGTACGACACTTCCAGCCGGTTATCCAGCAGGGCCTTGACGATCTCGCGCGAGCGCGCCGGCGCAAAGCGCCAGTCGGTCGTGAAGCTGGCCAGCAGGTATTTGCAGCGCGCGCTGGCAAAGGTGCGGCTGAGGTCACCACCATGCTCCAGCGCCGGGTCGAAGTAGTCGAGGGCGCGGGTGATCAGGAGATAGGTGTTGGCATCGAAGTAGTCGCTGAACTTGTCGCCCTGGTAGCGCAGATAGCTCTCGATCTGGAACTCGATGTCCTGGGTGCTGTAGCCGAGCTCGGTGGCACGCAGCTCGCGGCCGAACTTCTGCTCCATCACGTCGTCGGACAGGTAGGTGATGTGGCCGATCATCCGCGCCACGCGCAGACCGCGTTTCGGGATCACGCCATGTTCGTAGAAGTGGCCGCCATGAAAGTCCGGGTCGCTGATGATGGCGCGGCGCGCCACTTCGTTGAAGGCGATGTTCTGCGCCGACAGATTCGGCGCGGTGGCAATCGCGATGCAGTGGCGCAGCCGGTCGGCGTAACGCAGCGACCAGTCCAGCGCCTGCATGCCGCCGAGGGACCCGCCCAGCACGGCGGCCAGCTGGATGATGCCCAGGCGGTCGAGCAGACGGGCCTGGGCGTCGACCCAGTCCTGCACGGTGACGACAGGGAAGTCGGCGCCGTAGACCTTGCCAGTCGCCGGGTTGGTATGCATAGGCCCGGTCGAACCAAAACAGGAGCCGAGGTTATTGACGCCGATGACGAAGAACTTGTCGGTGTCCAGCGGCTTGCCGGGGCCGATCAGGTTGTCCCACCAGCCTTCGCTCTTGTCCTGGCCTTCGTAGGTGCCGGCCAGGTGGTGGCTGGCATTCAGCGCGTGGCAGACCAGTACGGCATTGGACTTGTCGGCATTCAGCCGACCATAGGTCTCATAGACCAATTCATAGCTTGCCAGCTGCGCGCCGCTCTTCAGCGGCAGCGGCTGCTCGAAGCGCAGCTGCTGTGGCTTCACATGACACAGGCTTTCCATGGGATGCCTCCAGAAAAACAAAACCGGCTCCGCTGCTGAGGTGCGGACGCCGGTTGAGAGCCGTGGCATCCCTCTTTAGCGGAATTTGTAAAGCGCCCGCAATTCGGAACAAATCGGCGCTGGGGGAGGGAAGTATAGCTAAGGGCCGTACTGATACAGCAGGCTCAGCGCCAACAGCAGCGCATATGGAAACGCCACCGTCGGTCTGGCAGCGTTGCTCAGGTACTCGCGTATCAACCCCGGCGTGCCGGGCCGACCCGCCAGCCATTCGCTGTGCAGCTGGAAGGCCGGAGCGGTGACGGCAGGCCTCTGCACCAGCGCCTGCTCCACGCGCAGCAGCCGAACGCTCAGTCGCGACTGGAGGGCGCGGTAAATGCCCTCCTGCAACCACAGCATCAGCAGCACCGGTGCCAGCCACAGCGCGTCGAAGCCCAGCGCCATGCCGGCCAGGCACAGCACAAAGGCCAGCAGCTTGATCAGCAGACCGCTGCGCTCGTACTGCTCGTGGTCGTGTTGCAGCTGGGTCCATTCCTGGCCCAGCGCTTGATGCAGATCCATGTCGTGCCTTGTTTCTTCGTCTGAGCGCCTATCTTGCCTTGTATCCTGATCGTTGGCGTGACCGCAAAGGGACCTGACATGCGTGAACATCGACTGTGGGCTGCCCTGCTGAGCGGCTGGATGGTGCTGACCGGCTGCGGCAAACCCGCGGCGCCCGCTTGGTCCGGCTACGCCGAGGGCGAGTACATCTATTTGTCGTCGCCAGTGGCCGGCAGCCTGCAGGTGCTGAATGCGCAGCGCGGCCAGCTGGTGGCTCAAGGCGCGGCGCTGTTCACCCTGGATGCCGAGCTGGAGCGGGGCGCCAGCGCCGAGGCCAGGGCCCGGCTGGAGGCCGCCCAGGCCCAGGCCTCCAATACCGGCAAGGGCAAGCGCAGCGACGAGATCCAGGTCGTGCAGGCGCAGCTGGCACAGGCCCGCACGCAGGCCCAGCTGGCTCAGCGAGAGTTGGCCCGTCAGCAGCAGTTGGTCGCCCAGGGCTTTGTGTCGGCCGCGCATCTGGATGAGGCGCGCACCGCCGTTGCCACCGCCCAGTCGCGCGTGACCGAACTGAGCGCCAGCCTCCAGGTTGCGCAGCTGCCGGCCCGTGTGGACGAGCAGCGCGCCGCCAAGGCACAGGGCGAGGCCGCGCGTCAGGGCCTGCAGCAGACGCTGTGGCGCGAGCAGCAAAAGCAGCGCGGCGCGCCGGTCGCGGGCCTGATCGCCGACACCTTCTTCCGCGTCGGCGAATGGGTACCGGCCGGCCAGCCGGTGCTGGCCCTGCTGCCGGTGGGACAGGTGAAGCTGCGCTTCTTCGTGCCCGAGGCCGAGCTGGCCGGCATCGCGCCGGGCCAGGCGGTGAGCGTGGGCTGCGACGGCTGCGGCGCGGCCATCAAGGCGCACATCACCTTCATCGCCACCCAGGCCGAGTACACGCCGCCGGTGATCTACTCGAACGCCCAGCGCAGCAAGCTGGTGTTCATGGTCGAGGCCCTGCCCGAGGGTCCGGACGCGGCCAGGCTCAAGCCGGGGCTGCCGGTTGATGTACGCAAGGCAGCGTCATGAGCGATCTCGCCATCGACGTGCGCGGCCTGAGCAAGATCTACGGCGGCCGCGCCGTCGTCGACCAGGTCGATCTGCAGGTCAAGCGCGGCCGTATCTGCGGCTTTCTGGGCCCCAACGGCAGCGGCAAGACAACGACGATACGGATGCTCTGCGGCCTGCTGACGCCCGACGCCGGCGAGGGGCAGTGTCTGGGCCTGGACATCCAGCGTGAGGCGGCCGAGATCAAGCGCCAGGTCGGCTACATGACGCAGAAGTTCGGCTACTACGAAGACCTGTCGATACGCGAGAACCTGGACTTCGTCGCACGGCTGTTCGAGTTGCCTGCGCGCAGGCAGCGGGTTGACGAGGCCTTGCAGCGCCTGGGCCTGGTCGAGCGCCAGCAGCAACTGGCCGGTTCGCTGTCCGGCGGCTGGAAGCAACGCCTGGCCCTGGCCGCCTGCCTGCTGCACAACCCACAGCTGCTGCTGCTCGACGAGCCCACCGCCGGCGTTGATCCGAAGGCGCGGCGCGACTTCTGGGACGAGATTCACCGCCTGGCCGATCAGGGCATCACCGTGCTGGTTTCGACCCACTATATGGACGAGGCCGAGCGCTGCCACGAGCTGATCTATATCGCTTACGGCAAGGTGCTGGCGCGCGGCACCGAGGCGCAGATCATCGAACAGGCGGGCCTGCATGTCTGGTCTGTCCAGGGCAAACTCATTGGCCAGATGGAGGCGCTGAAGGCCGCAGCGGGCGTGCTCAGCGTGGCTGCCTTCGGCAATTCGGTGCACGTGGCCGGCCAGGATGCGGCGCTGCTGGAGCAGGCACTGTCGCCGCTGCGGACCCAGCCCGACCTGACGATCACCGCCGCCGCCGCGAACCTGGAGGACGTGTTCATCAGCCTGATCGCCCAGGCACCGGACAACTTTGCCGCGAAGGGCGCGGCATGAGCGCCGCGCCGGGCCGTCCCAAGCAAGCTCGCTCCCGCTCGGCGGGACAGGCCGCAGGCCGAAGGGTGCCCCGATGAACGCCCGCTTCTCCTGGCCACGCATGTGGGCCGTGTTCATCAAGGAGTTCCAGCAGATGATGCGCGACCGCCTGACCTTCGCGATGGCGGTCGGCGTGCCCATACTGCAACTGGTGCTGTTCGGTTATGCGATCAACACTGACCCCAAGGGCCTGCCGACGGCGCTGGTGGCCCAGGACAACGCGCCGATGGCGCGCAGCCTCGTGGCCGCCTTGCAGAACACCGGCTACTTCCAGATCGCGGCGGTCAGCGGCAGCGAGCGCGAGGCCGAGCAGCTGGTTGATGACGGCAAGGTGCAGTTATGATCGTCATACCGCCGGACTTCTCGCAGCGCCTGGTGCGCGGCGAGAAGCCGGTGCTGCTGGTTTCGGTCGACGCCACCGACCCGTCCGCCTCGGGCAATGCCATTGCGGCGCTGAACCAGCTCAGCGCTCAGGCGCTGCGCCATGACTTGAAGGGGCCGCTGGCGCAGCTGCAGCAGCAGGCGCCGCCATTCGAGCTGCGCATCCACCGCCGCTACAACCCCGAGGGCCTGTCGCGCTACAACATCGTGCCGGGGCTGATCGGCACGATCCTGACGATGACGATGGTGATGCTCACGTCTCTTGCGATGACCCGCGAACGCGAGCGCGGCACGATGGAGAACCTGCTCGCCACGCCGGTGCGCCCGGCCGAGGTGATGGTGGGCAAGATACTGCCCTACGTCGTGGTCGGCTATGTGCAGCTGGGCGTGATACTGGGCGCGGCCTGGCTGCTGTTCGAGGTGCCGATGGAGGGCAGCTTCGCGCTCTTGATGGCGATGATAGGCCTGTTCATGCTGGCCAATCTGGCGGTGGGCTTCACCTTCTCGACGCTGGCGCGCAACCAGCTGCAGGCGATGCAGATGACGTTTTTCTTCTTCCTGCCGTCGATGCTGCTGTCGGGCTTCATGTTCCCGTTCCGTGGCATGCCGCAGTGGGCCCAGTACCTCGGCGAGGTGCTGCCGCTGACCCACTTCCTGCGCATCGTGCGCGGCATTCTGCTCAAGGGCAACGAGGCGACCCAGGTGCTGCCTGAGCTGTGGCCGATGTTGTTGTTTCTGCTTGTCGCCGGCGCGGTGGCGCTGAAGCGCTATCGGCAGACGCTGGATTGACGGCGGTTCCCGGATTGCATCCGGCTACGGGGAGCTGGTAGCCCGGATGCAATCCGGGGCTCAATCGCCCCGCAACAGCTGTTGGCGCGTGACCCGCTCCGGCGCAAACGAGGCTTCCAGCCGCGCCATCAGGCGCTGCGCCTTGGCCGAGTTGTCGCCACCGAAGTTGCAGACATAGACGTCGAGCGTGACGGCCGCCTTCTCGGGCCAGGTGTGCACCGCCAGATGCGACTCGGCCAGCAGCACCACGCCGGTGATGCCGACGAGCTGGCCTGGGCGGGCTGGCTCGAAGCGATGGAACAGCTCGCCCACGGCCAGCAGGCCCGCCTCGGCGACGGCGGCCAGGCACAGCATGCGCAAAGCGGCGACGTCGGTCAGCGGCGCCAGGCCGGCCGGGCAGCCGTGCAGATCGGCGGTCAGGTGCAGGCCTTGCATATGGCGTCAACCAGTTAGGGACTTGTGCGGCATGCGGCACTATAGCCTCGCGTCTTAGGTTAGGCTGCGCCCACAAATCTCCGGAGAACCACCGTGCAATACCGACGTCTGGGCCGCAGCGGCCTGCAAGTGAGCGAGCTCTCGCTGGGCTCCTGGGTGACCTATCACAACCAGGTGGACACGGCGTCCGCCACCGAGATGCTGGCCGCCGCCTTCGACGCCGGCGTCAACTTCTTCGACAACGCCGAGGTCTATGCCAAGGGCCAGAGCGAGGTGGTGATGGGCGAGGCCTTCAAGGCCCTGAAGTGGCCGCGCCTGAACTACATCGTCTCGACCAAGTTCTTCTGGGGCCTGGACCGAGACGGCCATGCCACCAACCGCCGCGACACGCTGAACCGCAAATACCTGATGCAGGCCATCGATGGCTCCCTGCAGCGCATGCAGCTGGACTTCATCGACCTGATCTACTGCCACCGCCCCGATCCGCACACGCCGATCGAGGAGACCGTGCGCGCGATGAGCGACATCATCAGCCAGGGCAAGGCGCTGTACTGGGGCACCAGCGAGTGGAGCGCCGCCGACATCCGCGCCGCCTGGGAGATCGCCGAGCGCCATCACCTGCACAAGCCGGTGATGGAGCAGCCGCAGTACCACCTGTTCCACCGCACCCGTGTCGAGCAGGAATATGCGCGGCTGTACGACGAAATTGGCCTGGGCCTGACGACCTGGAGCCCGCTGGCCTCGGGCCTGTTGACCGGCAAATACATCAAGGGCGTCCCCGAGGGCAGCCGCGGCGCAATGGAGAGCATGAGCTTTCTGCGCGACGGCCTGACCGACCCGGCGAAGAACGCTGCCGTGGCTCAGCTCGCCGAGATCGCCGCCGAGCTGGGGGGCAATGTCGCTCAGCTGGCGATTGCCTGGCTCAACAAAAACCCGCGCGTCAGTACCGTGATTCTGGGCGCCAGCAAGCTCAGCCAGTTGCAGGACAACCTCGGCGCGCTGGAGCTGACGCCGAAGCTGACGCCCGAGGTGCTGGCGCGCATTGACGCCATCGCCAAGCCGCTGGCAGTTTGATGCACTTGCGGGCCAGACCTTGAGCTCCACGCGCAGCGTGGCCGAAAGCTCTGGCCCCGACTGACTATGTTTTGTTTTCGAATCCCTGCCGCCGCAGCAGCGCATGCAGCTCGCCTGAGATCCTGCCCATCGCAATCGGGCTGTACTTCAGCTCGCTGGTATAGAACTGCGCCAGTGACTTGATGTCATGCTCGGCGAAGCGGGCCGCCATATCGGGGCCCATGCCCAGGTAGCGGTTCCAGCCGCTGATCTCGCGGGCCTCGTACAGCGTGTTGATCTCGGCCTCGCTGTGCGGCTGGTAGACCTCGTCGTGCACATAGGCGCGCAGCGGCAGGCGGTCGCGGGCCTTCGGCGTCTCATCGGGGTAGCCGACCACCAGGCTGGTGACCGGAAACACCGTCTCGGGCAGCCGCAGGAACTCGGCAATCGCCGGCGCCTGGTTCAGGGTCGTGCCCATGTAGCAGATGCCCAGACCCCGTGCCTCGAAGGCCAGGGCTACCGTTTGCGACAGGATGACGGCGTCGAAGGCCGCCACCATGAGGCCGTGGAAATTGTTGAAGTTGTCGCGCGCCTCTCGCATCTTCAGCCACTGCCGCGTGCGTGCGGTGTCGGCATTGAAGGTGATGACCAGCGGCTCCTGCAGCACCATGTCCTGCTCCAGGTGCAGCTCGTACAGTCGCCGGCGGCGCTCGGCATCGCGCGTCAGCACCATGCTGAAGGTGTTCAGATTGCCCGAGCTGGAGCTGCCGGCAATCGATTCACTCAAAACCTCGTCGATCAGCGCCGGCTCGATGGGCGTGCTCTTGTACTTGCGGATCGAGCGGTGGGCGCGCAGCAGCGGCGAGAGATCGGTGGTCGTCATCGGTGAGTGCCAGGGTCAGGGGTTGTTGAGGGCGTTCAGGCGTTCGACTGTGCCCACATCGGTCCAGGGGCCCGGGTACAGTTCGGCGGCGATGCGACCGGCCGCGATACCTGCGTCCAGCAACGGCCGCAACGCCATGCGCGTGCCGGCTGCGATGCTGCCGAACATCGCGGCGCGAAACAATCCGACGCTGCCCCAGGTGTACTTCTGTTCGCCCTGCAGCGCGGTCCGGCCGGCCGGCGTGATCGCGAAATCACCCTGCGGATGGTGCGGGGCATTGGGCACCAGCCACAGGTGGGCGTCGTCCCGGCCGGCGGCAAAGCGCTGCGCCAGGGCTGCATCGAAGCGGAACTCGGGCAGAAACACATCGCCGGAGACCACCCAGAAGGCCTCGTCGCCATCGGCCCGCAGCAGCGGCAGCGCGGCGGCGATGCCGCCGGCCGTCTCCAGAGCGCCGCCGTAGGCTGCCTGCTCGTCGGAATAGTGCAGGCGCACGCCCAGGCGGCTGCCGTCGCCGAGCCGGGTCGGGAACTGCTCGCCCAGCCAGGCGGTGTTGATGACGATGTCGCGCACGCCGCCGGCACGCAAGGCCTCGATGTGCCATTGGATCAGCGGCCTGCCGCGCACGGCCAGCAGCGGCTTGGGGGTGTGGTCGGTCAGCGGTCGCATCCGTTCGCCCCGTCCGGCCGCCAAAATGAGTGCTCGCATCGGCCCGAGTCTATCGGGCCTGTCGGGGACTTGAGCGATGCCAAGTGGGTGCGCGAGCTTCCCCGTTTAAAATCAGTGGTTTTCCCCAACCCCAACACGGATCTCCCATGGGCCAAACCGCTGACAGTTCCACTTCCTTGATGGCCAACGCCATCCGCGCCTTGGCCATGGATGCCGTGCAACGGGCCAATTCCGGCCATCCCGGCGCGCCCATGGGCATGGCCGAAATCGCCGTCGCGCTGTGGCGCCGCCACCTGAAGCACAACCCGGCCAACCCGCAGTGGCACGACCGCGACCGCTTCGTGCTCTCCAACGGCCACGGCTCGATGCTGATCTATGCGCTGCTGCACCTGACCGGCTACGACCTGCCCATCGAGGAGCTGCGCGGCTTCCGCACCCTGCACAGCAAGACCCCGGGCCACCCCGAGCTGGGCATTACCCCGGGCGTGGAGACGACCACCGGCCCGCTCGGTCAGGGCATCACCAATGCGGTGGGCATGGCGCTGGCCGAGAAGCTGCTGGCCAAGGAGTTCAACCGCGACGGTTTTTCAATCGTCAATCACCACACCTACGCCTTCCTGGGCGACGGCTGCCTGATGGAGGGCATCAGCCACGAGGCCTGCGCGCTGGCCGGCGCCTGGAAGCTGAACAAGCTGATCGCGCTGTACGACGACAACGGCATCTCGATCGACGGCAAGGTCGCGCCCTGGTTCATCGACGACACGCCCAAGCGCTTCGAGGCCTATGGCTGGAACGTCATCGCCAATGTCGATGGCCATGATGTGGATGCCGTCGATGCCGCAATTGCCAAGGCCAAGGCCAGCAGCGATAAGCCGACCCTGATCTGCTGCAAGACCGCCATCGGCAAGGGCTCGCCCAACCGCGCCGGCACGGCCAAGGCGCACGGCGAGGCGCTGGGCGCCGAAGAAATCAAACTGACCCGCGAGGCCCTGGGCTGGACGCACGAGCCCTTCGTCATTCCCGAAGAGGCCTACGAGGCCTGGGACTGCCGCCACACCGGCCTCGCCGCCGAGAGCGCCTGGGTCGATGCCTTCGAGGCCTATGGCAAGGCCTATCCCGAGCTGGCGCTGGAACTGAACCGCCGCATGAACGGCGAGCTGCCGAAGAACTTCGCCCAGACCGCCGTCGATGCAGCCGTCGCCGCCCACACCAAGGGCGAGACCGTGGCCAGCCGCAAGGCCAGCCAGATTGCGCTGGAAGCCTTCACCGGCGCCCTGCCCGAGCTGCTGGGCGGCAGCGCCGACCTGACCGGCTCCAACCTGACCAACACCAGCCACACGCCGGCGCTGCGCTTCGAGGCCGATGGCTCGTCCAACGGCGGCCGCCACATCAACTACGGCGTGCGCGAGTTCGGCATGGCCGCCATCATGAACGGCGTGGCCCTGCACGGCGGCTATATCCCCTACGGCGGCACCTTCCTGACCTTCAGCGACTACAGCCGCAATGCCATCCGCATGGCTGCTCTCATGAAGCTGCGCGTCGTCCATGTGTTCACCCATGACTCCATCGGTCTGGGCGAAGACGGCCCGACGCACCAGAGCATCGAGCATGCCGCCAGCCTGCGTCTGATCCCTGGCCTGGACGTCTGGCGCCCGGCCGACACGGCCGAAACCACGGTCGCCTGGACCATGGCCATCGGCAACAGCACCCGCCCCAGCGCCCTGCTGCTGAGCCGCCAGAACCTGCCCTATGCGCCCAAGCGCGGCCTGGACGAAATCGCCAAGGGCGCCTACGTGTTGGCCGAGCCGAGCGAAGTGGGCATGAAGAAGGCCAAGGCGGTGATCATCGCCACCGGCTCCGAAGTGCAGCTGGCGATGCGCGCACAAGAGCTGCTGGCGCTGGACGGCATCGCCGTGCGCGTCGTCTCGATGCCCAGCACCTCGGTGTTCGACCGCCAGGATGCGGCCTACAAGAAGAGCGTGCTGCCCGCCGGCCTGCCACGCATCGCCGTCGAGGCGGGCGTGACCGACTACTGGTGGAAGTACGGCTGCGCCGCCGTCGTCGGCATCGACACCTACGGCGAATCGGCCCCGGCCCCGGCGCTGTTCAAGCACTTCGGCTTCACGGCCGAGAATGTGGCGGCCACGGTCAAGGTAGCGCTGGGCAAGAAGCGTTGATTTCGAAGGGGTGCATGGCGCCCCTTTTTCTTAGGTTTCTGTTTATTGTTTTTTAGGAGACTCAGATGACGATCAAGATCGGTATCAACGGCTTCGGCCGCATCGGCCGCATGGTGTTCCGCGCCGCCATTGCCAACTTCAAGGAAATCGAAGTGGTCGGCATCAACGACCTGCTCGAACCCGACTACCTGGCTTACATGCTCAAGTACGACTCGGTGCACGGCAAGTTCGACGGTGAGGTTTCGGTTGATGGCAACACGCTGGTCGTCAACGGCAAGAGGATCCGCCTGACCCAGGAGCGTGATCCGGCCAACCTGAAGTGGAACGAGGTCGGCGCCGACATCGTGATCGAGGCCACCGGCCTGTTCCTGGACAAGGCGGGTGGCGAGAAGCATCTGGCCGCCGGCGCCAAGAAGGTCGTGATGTCCGCACCAAGCAAGGACGACACGCCGATGTTCGTGTTCGGCGTCAACGACAAGACCTATGCCGGCCAGGCCATCATCTCCAACGCCTCGTGCACGACCAACTGCCTGGCCCCGCTGGCCAAGGTGCTGAACGACAAGTGGGGCATCAAGCGCGGCCTGATGACCACGGTGCACGCCGCCACGGCGACGCAGAAGACCGTTGACGGCCCGAGCAACAAGGACTGGCGCGGCGGCCGCGGCATCCTGGAGAACATCATCCCCTCGAGCACCGGCGCCGCCAAGGCCGTCGGCGTGGTGATCCCCGAGCTGAACAAGAAGCTGACCGGCATGTCGTTCCGCGTGCCGACCTCCGACGTGTCGGTGGTTGACCTGACCGTCGAACTGGTCAAGGAAGCCAGCTACAAGGAAATCTGCGCCGAGTTCAAGGCTCAGAGCGAAGGCGCGCTGAAGGGCGTGCTGGGTTACACGGAGGACAAGGTGGTGGCCACCGACTTCCGCGGCGACGCCCGCACCTCGATCTTCGACGCCGACGCCGGCATCGCGCTGGACTCGACCTTCGTCAAGCTGGTGGCCTGGTACGACAACGAGTGGGGCTACTCGAACAAGGTGCTGGAGATGGTGCGCGTGATCTCCAAGTAATCAACAAGCCGGCCTGCCAAGGCATGCTCGGAGGCCCCTCGCGGGGCCTTTTTTGTTTCGCCGCCGATCTGCGGGGACGCAGGCGGCTGGGCGAGCCCACAGCTCCGTGTCCCCCGGGCGCTACGCGCCCTCCTCCTTTTACCTACGCTGTGGGCCCACCCAGCCTCCCGCTTGTGCCACGCCGCCGTATTGCAGCGTACGCCCGCAGCCCGAGTCACGCTAGAACCGGCTCCCCCTGGAAACCGGCAGTGGGCTGTTTTCATGGTGCGGCCCAGGGCTAAGATCCCCACCTCATTCACCCACTGCGGCAAGGACCGACAACCATGACCATCGCCTGGAACCTGTTCACCCCGGGCGCGGCCCTTGTCGGTGGGCTGCTGATCGGCCTGGCGGCTGCCCTCTACCTGCTGGGCAATGGGCGGATCGCGGGCATTTCCGGCATCGTGGGAGCCCCGCTGCGCGCGTTGACGGCGCGCACCGAGCTGCGGTCGCAGCGCCTGAACCTGCTGTTCCTGGCCGGCCTGCTGCTGGCGCCCTGGCTCTGGCAGCTGGCGGCACCGCTGCCGGCGGCAACCGTCGATGTGGGCCCGCTGGCTCTGGTGATCGCCGGCCTGTTCGTCGGCGTTGGCGTGCGTATGGGTCAGGGCTGCACCAGCGGCCATGGCGTGTGCGGGCTGAGCCGCTTCTCGCTGCGCTCGCTGGTCAATGTGCTGGCCTTCATGGGCGCGGGCTTCGTCACAGTGTTCCTGATGCGCCACGTGCTCGGAGGCTGATTCATGACCCGCTATCTGATCGCACTGGCTAGTGGCCTGATCTTCGGCCTGGGCCTGATCGCCAGCGGCATGACCAATCCGGCCAAGGTGAAGGGCTTTCTGGATCTGTTCGGCGCCTGGGACCCCAGCCTGGCCCTGGTCATGGGGGGCGCCATCTCGGTGGGCGTGATTGCCTTCGCACTGACCAAGCGCCGCAGCCGGTCATGGACGGGTGACCCGTTTGAGATCCCGGCCGAAACCTTGATCGACCGGCGTCTGATCGCCGGTGGCCTGCTGTTCGGCGTCGGCTGGGGGATTGCCGGCTTCTGCCCGGGGCCGGCCCTGGTGTCGCTGGCCAGCGGGCTGCCGGCCGCCTGGATCTTTGTGCCGGCCATGCTGACAGGCATGTTGGCCTACGATTACTTTGCCAAGCGCTGAGGAGCACCGCCATGCTGATCTTCCGCCAACTGTTCGACCCCACGTCCTCGACCTACACCTATCTGCTCGGCGACTCGGCCTCCGGCGAGGCGGTGCTCATCGACCCGGTGTACGAGCATGAGCGCCGCGATGTGGCCCTGCTGCGCGAACTGGACTTGCGCCTGGTGGCCACCCTGGACACCCACGTCCACGCCGACCATGTGACCGGGGCCTGGCTGCTGAAACAACGCTGCGGCAGCCAGATCCTGCTGTCTGAGGCCTCAGCGGCCGAGAACGCCGATCGCGGGCTGGTCCATGGTGATCACGTCAAGTTCGGCACCCGCCATCTGGAGGTGCGCGCCACGCCGGGCCACACCAGCGGCTGCCTGACCTATGTGCTGGACGACCAGCGCATGGCCTTCACCGGTGACAGTCTGCTGATACGCGGTTGCGGCCGCACCGACTTCCAGCAGGGCAGCCCGGGGCAGCTCTACCATTCGGTGCATGAGCAGATACTGTCGCTGCCCGCGGCCTGCCTGCTCTACCCGGGCCATGACTACCGCGGCCTCACCGTCACCAGCGTGGCCGAGGAGCGGCGCTTCAACCCGCGCCTGGGCGGCGATGTCGACGAAGCCGATTTCACCGGTTATATGAACCACCTGGGCCTGCCGCACCCGAAACTGATGGACCTGGCGGTGCCGGCCAATCTGCGTTGCGGCCGGCCCGAGACCGAGGGCCAGGGCGGCCATGGCGGCGAAAGCACTGCCGACTGGGCGGCCCTGACCTGCACCTTCAGCGGCATCTGGGAGATCCAGCCGACGGCGCTGGCCGAGCGTATCGCCGGGGCGGGTGCCGGCGAGATCCAGGTCATCGACGTGCGCGAGCCGCAGGAGTTCACCGATGTGCTGGGCCATATTGCGCACGCGCGGCTGCTGCCGCTGTCCGAGCTGGCGGCGCGGGTTGGCGAGCTTGATGCCCAGCGCCCCATCGTCGCCGTGTGCCGTTCTGGTGCCCGTTCCGCCCAAGCCACGGTGCTGCTGCAGAAGTCGGGGCTGAAACGGGTGGCGAATCTGGCCGGTGGCATGCTGCGCTGGAGGGCCGAAGCCTTGCCGGTTGAAGGCGGTGCGGAGTAAGTCAGCACAGGCCGCCGCCCATGTACGACCCTGTAGCCATTGTGTGAACAGACGTAAAGCGCCTCTTATTTGGCGCTTTTTGGCTTCCAAAGCGGCGCCGACTCGGGTCTGATGGCAGCATGATCGTGATCTGCGCGTTTGCAGCCACGCCACCCGTCAATCGAAGGGCCTTTCGCCATGAAGCTCCTGCGCTCACTCTTGCTCAGCACCGCCGTGCTTGCGCTGCTGCCCCTGCCGCTGGGCGCCGCCCAGGCGGTCACCGATACCCCCGCTGCCAGCATCGGCCAGAATGCCCGCCTGATCGTGCGCTTCAAGGCCTCGGCCGCCAGCGTGCGTGCCAAGGCCCTGTCCGCCAACGCCAGCGCCAGTGACGCCGCCACCACCACCCAGAGCCGGGCTTTGAGCCTGGGCCAGCGCATGGGGGTCAACCTTGCCGGCGGCCGTGCGGTGGACGAGCGCACCCAGGTCGTCACCGCCAGCGGCGTCGATGCCGCCACCCTGGTCAGGCGCCTGAGCCAGGATGCCGAGGTCGAGTGGGTGACGGTCGATCAGCGGCGCAAGCACTATGCCGCGCCCAATGACCCCCTGTTTGAGACCGTGCCGATAGGCAGCGGCGGCCCGGTCAGTGGCCAGTGGTATCTGAAGGCCCCGGACGCCGGCGGCGCGTCGCGCGAGGGCGGCAATATCGCCTCCAGCATCAATGCGGTGGGCGCCTGGGAGCGCACCACCGGCAGCGCCAGCATCGTCGTGGCCGTGCTCGACAGCGGTGTGCGCTACGACCACCCGGACCTGGCCGGCAAGCTGCTGGACGGCTACGACATGATCAGCGAGACCCTGGTCTCGAATGATGGCGGTGGCCGCGACGCTGATGCCAGCGACCCCGGCGACTGGTTGACCAGCGCCGAGAAGGCCTCCACTGCCAACAACAGCTTCTACAAGGACTGCGACGTCGAGAACAGTTCCTGGCACGGCACGCAGGTGGCCGGTCTGATCGGGGCGGCCAGCAATAACGCCACCGGCATGGCCGGGGTGAGCTGGGGATCGAAGATCCTGCCGGTGCGGGTGCTGGGCAAATGCGGAGGCTATGACACCGACATCGTTGCCGGCATGAAGTGGGCCGCCGGCATTGCCGTGCCGGGTGTGCCGGCCAATCCGAACGCGGCAAGGGTGCTGAACATGAGCCTGGGCGGGGTCGGCTCCTGCGACCCCGTCACCAACAGCGTTGCTTCCCTCTACCGTGAGGCCATCACCGCCATCACCGCCAAGGGCTCGGTGGTCGTGGTGGCCGCCGGCAACAGCACCGGCCACGCGATCAATCTGCCGGCCAACTGCCCGGGTGTGGTCGGCGTGGTCGCCCTGCGGCATATCGGCACCAAGGTCGGCTTCTCCGACATCGGGCCGGAGGTCACGATTGCCGCACCGGGCGGCAACTGCGTCAATATCGGCGCAGGCGACGCCTGCCTGTACCCGATGCTGAGCACCTTCAACGCCGGCACCACCGCGCCCGGTGCCTCGAACTACACCGACAGCTTCCGCGCCGCCGTGGGCACCAGCTTCTCGGCGCCGCTGGTCAGCGGCACGATTGCGCTGATGCTGTCGCAGAAGCCCACGCTGGCCCCGGCCGAGGTCATCAGCCTGTTGAAGAGCACGGCGCGGGCCTTCCCGAGTTCCGGCGCGGCCAACAATGCCGACGGCACACCGATCAAGCAATGTGTCGCACCCAATGGCATCGACCAGCTCGAGTGCTACTGCACCGCCACGACCTGCGGCGCCGGCATGCTGGACGCCGCGGCCGCGGTGGCCGCCGTCACCACGGCCGCGCAGGCCCGCATTACCTCGACCCCGGCGGCGCCGCAGTCCGGCGATGCGATCCAGGTCAGCGCAAGCACCAGCCAGGCCGCCACCGGCCGCACCATCGCCGGCTATGCCTGGACCCTGGTCAGCGGCGGCGGCATCGTCAGCGGCTTCAGCAGCGCCACCAATGCCAGCACTGCCGCCCTGGCCGCCGCCACCGGCGCCGGCACGGTGACGGTGCGCCTGCAGATCACCGACGATCAAGGTGCCGCCACCACCAGCGAGGCCACCATCACGGTGGTCGCAGCGCCGGTGGTCGTACCGCCGGTGGTCACGCCGCCGGCCACCTCCTCGGGCGGCGGTGGCGCGGTGACCTGGGGCTGGTTGCTGGGCTTGGCACTGGCGGCATTGGGCCTGCGGCGCCAACGGGTTTCGTAGCCCGGATGCCAATCCGGGGCCATTGAGCCGCTGACGACGGCCCCGGATTTCATTCGGGCTACGGACGCATTGGTTGCCCGGAAGAAATCCGGGGACCAACTCAGCGGCTGGCCGCGGCCGATGCCGCGGAAGCAGCCGGCGCCACCGCCGGCGCCTCACAGCGCGCAAAACCTGCCCCCTGCAGCTTCGGCCCCCAGCCGGGGTCGGCTTGCGCCAGGCGCAGCCGGTGCTGTGTCACGGCAGGGCTCAGCTGCATCACGCGCAGGCCCTTGATCAGGCGCTGACTCAGCGCTTCCATAGCCTTCTCGGCCGCGGCCTCGGAGTCATGGCGGCTGAGCAGCAGGCTGGGGTCTTCGGCTGGCACGCCCTTCAGCACCTCGAACGGCACGCGCATGCGCTTCAGCGTCTCTTCCTTGCGGGTCTGGAAGTCGCGGTTGGGCATCTTGATCGTCAGCACGGCCCAGACGCCGGAGCGCTCGGTGCGCTGGTCGGCGATGGCACTGGCGGGCACACCGGCGCGCTCGAGTGCCGCGCCGGCACTGCGCAGTGCCTCGTCGCCGGTCAGCAGGGCGGTTTCCAGGCAGATCGGCTGGGCCGCCACCGGCGGCGACGGCAAGGCCGGCGCCACCTTGATCGAGTCGGTTGCCAGCTGACGCTTGAGCCGTTCAGGTTCACGGCCACCGTGGGCGGGCTGGCCACCTAGCTGCTCGACCCAGCCGCTGCTCCAGGCCAGGAAGCCCAGGTTCAGCACCAGCAGCATCAGCACCAGGGCCCGGAGCATCTGTCTCACAACGTGGTTTGGGTCAGGCGCACGCTGACTTCGCCGCCGCTGAGGGCCTGCCGGCCCTGCGCGGTCTGCAGCAGCAGCTCGCCCTGGGGCGAAACGCCGCGGGCCACGCCCTCCAGCGCACCGGCGGTGATGGCACGGTCCTTCAGCGCGTCGCGGCGCTGGTAGCGCTCCAGCCAGGGCCCGAAGCCCTGGGCCTGGAAGTCGAGCAGCGCCTGCACCAGCGGCTTGGCGATCAGGGCCAGGACTTGCGGGGCACTGGCGTCCAGGTCCAGCTCCTGCATGCAGG
>Ga0187844_10000196_pt1 | contig 45909 bp, 68 predicted proteins | sample SpaLakP09_SKY_50_FD_134517 | JGI IMG/M metagenome (GOLD analysis project Ga0187844, IMG submission 134517) | Oligotrophic lake water microbial communities from Sparkling Lake, Wisconsin, USA - SP09_SKY_50 | ecosystem: Environmental > Aquatic > Freshwater > Lake | place: USA: Sparkling Lake...
GCATATAATAAACTCACCATTATATTAAAAACGAATAATAATCCACTTACTAAACAACATAATACCACTAAGGTATAAACATTCCTCATAATGGTGCCGCTATTAAATCATTATCTGATAGTAGAACCGTAGTAATCGGATCAGGTCTCCATCTAAATGATAATGGAGTTTCCAATATCACCGTATAGAGTAACTTAGAACCATAATGCCGTGAGGTTAATACTTTACCGATAATAGCATTACTACCACATAAACCAATTACCCTTGTATTATCTTTAATAATATTCATAATATACCTTTATAATACCACAATTTCTTCATCACGCACAATAATACCAAATTCTTCTTTGAATTGTGCTTTAACCTTGTCCTTATACTCCTCTTCGGAGTTTGCTTCAAAATTATTACCACCAAATTCCAGTTTTACTACTGAATAATATTCTTTGCTACTCATAATATACCTTATAAAAAACTATTAAAAAACTCTTAGCGATAGTTAAAAACTATTGTCGCTGGAGGTGTCGCATGATAGGTGCTCTGTATTGGTCTTAGTTTGATCCTGTGATCCTCCAAGCGTTTCCTACCATTCCTGAAAGGTTCCTGAGCGATATAAAGTACCACAAATACCGGAATATTATAAAACTCAGAAATCCTCAGTAATTCTCTATGCAGCTTCGAGCATCATTACAGGATATTTCACAAAACCACTAGTATCCTTCTTCGCCTTACCTTTAGCATACAATCCCACTACTACCTGCTTTGGATCAAGGAATCTCAAATCACTCTCATCACCATTGAATACAGGTAATCCCATATAACTATCAGGCATTGGTAAGGTTTTCTTAATACCAAAAACGGTTGCAATGTTATATCCTGCTTTTCTTGCTAATAATACATCTAGGTCATTACCATCAGCAGCGGAGAAGGTTAAGTGGTAATTACTGATATTATTCACTTTTCTTCCTAGTACCTTGGTATAGTCATAGAATTGGACAAAACCGAATGCATTGAATATATTAGAATAAACAACCTTACCCATTTGGACTGGATACTTTTCCCATGAGATATCGGAAGTACCATTTAAACGGAATACAGGAATTAAATTCATTCTCTTGGATTGTTTAATAGCGAGAGTGATATCCTTTACTAATAACTCCATAAACTGGTTACGGTCATTATAGAAAAGCTCGGTCTTGCGGATCCGTGCCTTTTGAATATTATTGGTAAATTCACCTTTTTTAAACATTCCACCTCGACCTGCCGTATTCAAGCAAGCAGCGGAGCATCCTGCTGTTGCTTTTGGACAGGTATTATGACCCGATAGAGTATGGGGCGCCAAATGGAGAATATAGGTATTATAACCTTTCTTCATTCCCTTTAAGGTTTTTGGGTTACCTACTGATAATAAATGCATACTATTCCTTTAAAAATTTCAATCAAAGTAAAACACTATAATCCGATTAACTGGAGAATAATTTTGATAAAGCGTCCTGGACACTTATTGCCACTTCTGCTTCATCACCTTCATAATCTTGGTAATCGCTCATTGCGGAATAGATAGCGTCCAATTGCTCATCACTTAATTCTACCTCTACATTAGGACGATTATCCTCGATTTTAACTAATTTATATACTAACATATTGCTACTCCTTTTAAATAATCTTACTAATAACCTCTATAAAAAGGTTATTATAAAACTACTATACCGCTCTCATTACAAGGGTTTTTAACTTAGCAATTTTCGCTTCTGCTTTGGCGATAGCGTCCAAGCGCTTACTATCCAATGCCTTCTGCTTAGCGACCTTAGCGCTTACCTTAGCATTGCGAGCATCCTGCAGGTCTTCCTTAATTACTGCTTTAAGGGTTTTGACCAGGTCACGCTTCTGCTTAGTGGTTAAATTGGTGATAACTTGATTAATATCTGAAAACATTTTAATTCCTTTTTTTAATTGATAAAACCATTATACAGGTATTGGTAATAATGGCGAGATATATCTGCTGCTCCGTTGTATTAAAGCGACACTCTAGAGCGGATATCCAAAGTGCTTGGAAGCAGCGTCCGAACGGTCTTGCGTGGTTTGCGTGTAATGATGGTGCCGCCACTCTTGAGGAATACCAAAATATCCTCTTGGATGGCGATATCCTTAATAATACGGTTGATAGGTACTGAGCGCATATTTTTGCCTTTATGTTAATAAGTGTTGTATTGGAACAACGGTTTTTGGTGTAATTCCGTTTTCATTCAATAAAACCATTATACACGGACTGGCAAAAATGGCAAGTGGTATTAATGAGATTGGCAGAGGGCGCCGAGGTATACTGGTGAAAAGCTCCAGGAGTGTTGTATGGGAGCAACGCCGTTGGCAGGTTGCAGCCCGATATGTTGGCGCTGTTGCCTAGATGTGTTGTAAAAAAACAACAGGACAGACAGTTAAGTAAAAAAGCTGGGGGTGGTCAAGCTGTTGTTTCAGTAACTTTTTTACTCGGCCATTTTTCAAGGAATATCGAAATTTTTCCTAGGAGGAATCAGAGGATCCTAATTTTTTTCCTGAGCCCCGGATCACAGGAACCTTCTTTGCTTGAGTTTCTTCTACTCCACTATTACTTTCCACAGAGTTCGGGAAATTAACAGAAACATCTGCGAACTTGTAACCATCTCGATCTACCAGAAAAAATTCGTGTGGAACTATCTTATTAGAAATCTCCCTACACTCTCTTTCATATTCTTCAAAGGTCTTAATGGACTGTGGAAAGTTTCTCTTGAATTCTTTGTATTGGGCTTTAAGTGAACTATTCGTCATGTGACAGCCTCTGTGTGCTTATGTTGGAGAGATTTCTTTAATAATTTCTTATACAGTTTCTTCTCTTTAGTGAGGTTGTGCATCAGTATAGCTTTATACAGTTTTCTGATTAGTTTCTTTGATTTCATGTTCTATCGTCCTTCATCGTGTTCCTTTATCCATAGTAGTGCGTTATCAAAATTCATCCATCCTGATACTGGTCGATTTCTACTATCAGTCCATTGGTAAGTAATGGATTCTCCCACCCACCATTGGTTGGCTTCATGGTTCCATCGAGCCGAAGCATAAGATTGTTTAGTTAGATTCATTTGGAGGAGAATGCCATTTCATTTTGAATATTTCTGATTCTACCTGTGAACTGAACTCAAGGTATGGTGTATACTCTTTGCGTTTCTTGAGGACAACACCTTGCTCACATAACCAGAGGTTGAAGTGAAGTTGGTTATCGTTACGGTTCTTTAACCACCAAGTGGCAGCAGAAAAATAATATGGATCCACGGGAATGATGGGAAGTGTAGGCTTAGGAATTTTGGTGTTGTTCATCGAATTTTTTTAAGTTGGAATAATCTATAATACTACACCAAACACATATTTCTGATACTCTTGTAAGGTGCTCTCAGTATAGGTGTAAGTGTTCTTTAGTTTATCTTGGAATGCCATCCAAGACCTCATTTTATGGCCAGGAGAATATATTACGAAAGAGGTATTGGAATCCACAGTTACCACCATTTTATAGTAATTGTCCCGTTCTAATTTTAATTCTTTCGGTTCTTGGTTCATATTCTCGGTTGCTCAGAAATGCTGAGGAATGATTTAAGTTCTTTTAATTGATATACTTTGATACCATTTGGAATGGTTGCCGGAAGCGCCTGGAAAATCGCCGGTGAAACTGAGAGGTTATTAAGGAAGGATCTTCTAGTGGTATTCATCTTACGTTTCGCTTAATGTGCCATATAGTCCATCAAAAACCAGATAGTGTTCTAATGCTTCTCTGATGACAGACCATTCTTGTAAGAATCGAATACTGAGAATTAATCGAGGTTTCTTGGCGGTCCAGTTTAAAGCATGGAGTTTATCGGTTCTGACAAAACTGGCATATTCATTAAACTTGGTTAATTCATTACATCTATAAACTGGTTCACCCACGGTAGCCCAGCGTTCTTCTATAGAATTACCTTTTACTTGAGCTCTTGGTGATTTTTTATCTGGATACTCTGGATGTTGAAATTCAACTATGTGAATACTAGGTTCATTCTGCCATGGTACTATAGTATCCCACCAAACCATTTCTTGGTCATCATCTCCATTCAGAAGAATATTAAACCGAGCAGGAACAATCTCTTTGATTCCTTCGTGAGTATCAATATGTGGATTACCACGAATATCTTTTCTGGCTTCCATACTCTTATACACAAAGAACTGTATACGAGAAGTGTCAGGAACTAATCCAAGGCGTTCAAAGTGTTTGTTAATTTCTTGCCATGCATCAGAACTCAACCATTCAAGTTTTTGTTCTGTTGATAATGGATCGTATAGTAGTCCTGAATGACCAATACCCTTCTCTTGAAACTCCTGTACCAGCGGATCGGTAATCGCCTTAATCCAATCTAAACTCTCTTGACTAAGTTTAAAGGGTATAGTGTAGTATGGAATATCCATTTTAAATGTCGTATACTGAAAATATTAAATGTGTTCTAATTTCTCTTGACGGTGATATATTAATAGCATTGTGGTTCACATTAGTTTCTAAAAACCAAACTCGACCATCTGCTGGTATATGAACCACTTTAATCTCATCACCATCTTCAGCCATCATAAAGGAATAATCATTCGTTGTCAAGGCTATATGATATCTAATTGTGGTGTGTGGATCGATGTGTAAATGAAAGGATGCTGACGGACCTAATGTGGCACCATGGATCCAACGAATCTGTCCTTTACCATAAGTCTTGGTGTGGTAATCTTGTAATTGGTCTGTTATCACTTTGATATAGGAGTTGGCAACTAAGTCATCCATCTCCGTAAATTCTTCTGTAGATAAGTTAAAGTTTCTCATCAAATACTCTTGGCCGGAAGTAAGTGGTCCAACAAACTTGGATCTAAATTCTCCATTCTTATCAATACAGGCTTGTGGTATATTTTTAGGATGAGTAAAGTTGATGGTTGATTGGTTGTGTTTAATCTCCGTACCAGAAACTAAACCGTTCTCTGTATAACCTACAGCATTACCGATATCAATAACATCCTTCTTTAATCTCTCCAAATCGATTATCAAAGGTATTGGGTCAATTAACTTATCAACTTTATCATAAGTAACTAATTGTTTATTTTTTATATTCATGTATAGTACCTAGAATTGCCATACTGTGGGTTCCAGCAATACCTTGTGCTCTATAATAAAGGTGTGTTGGTCCATAATCTAAGTCCAATTCGATCTGTTCTGTTAATGGCCAAAAAAACTTAATCTCTTGTTGATTGAAATTGGTAAACATAAATTCTCCAAAAAATTATTTGAAATGTTCTACTAGTCCTGTTTTTTTTAAAAAATCCAAACTAAAAACTCCATCGATCCTAAGACTAAAACCCATCACCTCACTTGGTTCACCGCCATGCCATTGGTGATTATCAAATGTTGATATGTAACCTTTTGCAAAATGTTTTTCTTGTGTGTCAGCATCATAAACGAAAAAATCTTTTTGTTTGTTAAATCGAATCCATAGAAACTGGTCTTTCATTGACTTTTCTGAATAATCTCTATGTATTGGGGTATAATTTCCTTCGGGGTTTAAAAATACTACGACACGACCAATTTCATTAAAAAATCTCTGATTATTAATCCAGTCAAATAAAAAATCAAAATCTTTTCTTGGTGGCATATCCTTAGTTTCACTATCTAAATGCTTTCGATGAAACTTACCACTATTTCCTCCTAAAGATTTATCCAATGACCTAATAGCCAAGGCCTGATTTAATGACCTACTTTTTGTTGTTAATAAAGTATAAAACAATTGTTGGTCATGAGATAACAAATTCCATTCTTCTTCATCTTTTAGTTTTTCATTGACACCAACCCAACAAGTTTTTACCTCAACAAAATTTTTATTAATTAACCAAGTGCGACCCACAGCATCTTCAGGACCACTAAATGCAATTGTAATATTTTTTTTGTTTCTTGCAATGGCATAAGCCATTTTCTTTTCCAAATCGGATATATCATTAAGATTAAAATACTCATCCAATTCGAACATTGCGTTTTTTAATATTGGAGCATAAATCATTTTAATCCCCGATGTTTTATCTTTAAGTTTATATAAGTTTGACCTTTATTTAAAATCTCTTGTCTAAACTTATTCCTAGCCATATCAGCCGTATCTGATTCCAGAACTTCCGTATCTGATAATTTTATAAAATAGGTACTCTTTACTCTTGGTCTAAATTGATCCAGTTGTTCAGTTACACTTTTTGATATTTCATTGGCTTTAGAGGAACTCATACTCTCATGTTCCCATCTTAGTCCAGAATTGTTTTCTTTAAAATTAACAATTTTAATTCCAAACTTTTCAGGATTCAAAGACATTTCACTTTTCCACACATTAAACTTTTGATTGTCAATAGACAAACTTTTAAAGTGTACTTCTTCCCACAAATCTGAATTATCCAGAAACCATTGTTTTGCTTCGTGTACAGATTCTTCTGTTTCTCCTGGTAAACCAATAATCATTTCAAATAATATATGACTATCAGGATTCTTTTCCTTAAATTCTTTAAGACATTCTTTTAGTTTATTTGGATCAGCACCTTTGCCAATTTTTTTACCGGCATTTCTATTAAAAGTTTCAACACCAAAACTAAAATATTTCCAACCAATTTGGCCAACGAGATCCATCATTTCTGGTTTGGATGCTATTAGGTCTAAACGACCATAAGCCCAAAAGTCAAAAGGTCCAACTTCATCATGAACCTCTTTCATCATTCTCATTTTCTCAACAGTATCATTAAAAGTATCATCCATAAAAAAATAACGATTACTCTTATACTGCTCTTGATACAATTTAATATCTTCTGCTATCTGTTCTTTAGGTCTTACATAATCATTCTTGGTTTTTCCGTTGAGTGGAAAAGCACAAAAAGAACATTTAAAAATGCAACCTCTCGATATCTCTAAAGGTAAGACTTCATTAGGTTGTATAAAATCGGTTTCATGGAATCTAGTTTGTATATCAGTTACATCATTTACTGGATAAGACTCTTGGCAATTTATAGATTTACATTCATATGATATTCTTTTATTATAAAGTGTACCAATAGTTTCGGTTGTAAATTTTAAATCATTATTTTTGCCAGAAATATAATCCGATAAGGCAATAATGGCAATATCAGCATAACCATTAACAATCCAATCAGCATCATAAATCCATTTCATTCTTTCAGCTTTACTACCACCTATAACGATTGGTGATCTCTTTTTAATTTCTTCCCAAAAACCCCAATCGTCATCAAATCTAGTTATCTTGTCGTGATAAACTCTTTGACCTGGTTTATATTCTTGTTTACCTGGACCCATAAAGGTGGAACTAAAACCAATCCATAATGGCTTAGGTCCAGCGTCAATATAATCCAAAAGTTCTTGTGGTTTCCAAAATGAAAGATAATCTATAACTTCAACATCATAATTATATTTTCGTAATTCCGTGGCCAACCTATAAGCACCTAGTGTTCTAGGTCCGGTCATGGGTGGAGAATCAGTTAATAAGTAAATCAATCTTCAAAAACTAAAACTACGTCATCCTCATTTATGATCCAGAGGTCTTGATTCTCATATTTGGTCTGGCGCCCAGCATTCCAGTTAGGAAGAATGCTATCACCAATCTTGAGGTCTAATACTTCTGGCCCCACGGCAAGGATCACTCCACGGTTAACCTCATCTCGGTCAGCCACAGATAATACGATTCCTGATTTGGTAATCTTTTCTTTTTGGATCAATTCCACAAGGAGATTATTTCTGATAGGTTTTAACATTGTTCTCTTTCAATTTTCTACATCCATCAATAACTTCGGTCGGCACATCTGGATGCCAACCTCCCAATAACATATCACAATTATAACGGACTGTTACTGGTTTGTCAAACATTCTGTGGTAATCTTCATTCTGGACAAAACCAAACGCAGTAGAGATCAGCAAGATTGCGGCAATCAATTTTAAGGGTTCGATTATATCTCTTATATCTCTGAACATTAATGTATTTGTGCTTTGATTTGGTTGATGATATTTTGAACTTCGTTTCTTATTTCACTAGCATGTGGTAACCAAACTAGAATATGTTGTAGTAATTTTAAAAGTTCTCTAGGATCCATTTTTATATTTTAGAAATTTAATCACAGGCAAACTATTTGCCACTTTAATGTATGCATCCTTCATGGTGGGAGCCACTACTCTACAATGGAATATTCCATCTTCAATGATGATATCAAACGGTGCTAAACCAACAAAATTTTCATTCACGATACATTGAATATTCCAAGCTTTTGATTCTCGACAACGAACCATCAAATCATCAAATATTTTTTGTGGATCGAATGGATCCGTTTCCGTTACTTCAGGCATCTTCACTTAGAAATCTAGGACCAGTTTCACCTTCTTCCAACACAAAATCTTCTGCTAGTGCTTCAGCATCATCAATGTGTCGAACAATCCGTTTTTGAAAGAACTTATCATCCAAATACATATTCACAGCGTAGCCGTTATCAGTTTTAATCACATCGGCCTTTTTGTTGCCGTTCATAAATTTAGACATTGCGATTTCCATTTTTATCTTCTCCGAAAGCAAATACTTGAGCCGACTTTTCGGCTTGTTCTTTTGTTAAGTAATATATTGAACCAAGAATTTCATCTTTAGAATGGAATTCCACTTTATACGGTTGTATATATTCTTTTTCGAAAAAGACCACAGCCCGGCGCCCACCGGCCTCACCAATAAATGTAACAAGTTCTTCAAGTACCATTATGCAATCATTCCAATAAAACGATTTAATACAACACGGTTAGATAAACGGTTACCAGCATATTTACTAAATGCGGAAACCAAACCACGGGTAGTGGCATTCTCTCTTACTTCAAATTCAACATCATCATCTGTATCTAGGCCTTCTGAACGGAGTAAGTAATACTCATCATATCCAGCATTAGTAACAGTCAAACATTTGTTCTTACGGAACTCAGATTTATATTTGTCCAGATTGGATGTTTTAGGAAAAAAGTCATATGATGCACGACCAAATTCACGACCGGACAAAACATAGAATCCCACAATATTACAATTGGTTCTTTTCTTTAAAATCTTAATATAACTGGAGGTTATCTCACGGCCACTATATCCTGTATGAACTTCATTTCTATTCACAGGATCACGGATTACGAATTGTTTATCCATCCTGTAACCAGCACCACCATCCAACTCAGGACTATTATAGCCTGAATGAATATGTCCATTAGGACTTTCTGTGTAAACCTGTTTCAAACTGTGGCCATCACCGTCAGTCAAAAATACGGTATTCACAATCTGCAATTTGTATTGTTTCTGAAAGTGAGGAATAATCGTCATAGCAGAAATGATTGCTTCTGACAAAGGAGTTCCACCTAATTGAAACCAACTTGGTTTAAATGAACGATATTGTGAAAGTGATACTAAGGCCGATCCAGCATATGTAAATTCAGCAGCGGACATTTTACTCGACAAAACATTAAGTAATTTGTATGGATGTGTGCAAATATCTCCTACTTTTGGTTTAGGTGAATAAGCACCACGATCAAATTCGGAAGTGAAAGCATACACCTCATATGGAATATTTACCTTCTTGCAAAACATAACCAAATTGATTAATTGTTTGACTGTGTTTTCCATGTGATTCGACATACTACCCGACCAATCGAGAAACATTACCAATCCGTGTGACTTTGCACCAGGAATCACCGTCATCTTTTTGAAGATATCATCGATCATATTGTATGCGTAGATTTTATTCATGTTCAATTCACCAGTTTTGGCAATTGAAGCACGTTTCATCTGGTCAGCATTTTTACGGAGTTCAAATTCTTTAGAAAGATATCCAACAACCTTTTTGGAATCATTACGCAATTTCTGAAAACCTTTAATATCCAAACCAGTAACATTTGGATAGCCTCTTTCAGCAAATGTAGAAATATCTACTTTATACTGAGCCCACAATTTTTTATAACTAAAGATTGCTTCATTTAAATCGATTGTTGGAATGTTACCATAGTAGTAAGCTCGGTTATCATTCTTGAATAACTTACTTTCGTTTTTGCGATACGATTCATCCGTGTGTGAACGGATGCCATCTTCTGATCCAGATTCACCATGACCTTCAGGATTGGAACCATATTGTTCCGGTTTATCCTCATTACTATCGATTTCATCCCAATCGTTATCTTGGCTTTTACTTTCTCTTTCTTCGGTATCTTCATCCCAATCATCCTCATCGGAATCTTCATAGCCTTCAGGAGAAAATTCATCAAGTTCTTCCTCACCATCAGGATCAAACATGAGTTTTTTCTTCTCTTGCTCTTCCTTCATGTATTCCATTACTTCTCTGGCAACTTCGATTACGTTATCATAAGTTTCGGTAGATTCAATTTTTTCAACCAAATAACGCTCAGTAGAATTAAATTTAATATTTTGTGCAGCGCCACCTTTGGTATAAAGGTTAACACGGTCAATAAAATTCATATCATTCAAATCGGTGCCATTGGTGCCGAAAAAATCTTTATCGATTAGTTCTTTATAGGCCCTAATAAACGAGGTTCGGATTCCTGGATATTTGGTTTTGATTTTTCTTTCGATACGAGAATCTTCCAACACATTCATAATGGACATTGGAATCTTTTCTTCGTATGCTTTGGTCATTCCACTTAATGGAGTGTAGAGAGCATGGCCAACTTCATGACCCATAAAAAGGTCATAAAGATAACCCGAAATATCTTTATCTAAAATAGGTACGGTTAATACACGATTTTTAACATCGAAAGAGGCAGTTTGCACATTGCGCTGTTCGATGGTTAAATTTTCAGTAGCCATTAGTTTGGCTAGTAGTGATTTAGAATGAATTAGTTCCATGAGTTCTCCGAGTTAATAATCCATTATCTCACAAATATCGCTTACCGTCAAGAAATATTTGGCCGAGTGTTGTTTTTATACAACATATCGACTATTGATACATTTCTTTCATTTTTTGATAGTTGGATTGATCTTTTTCGAATCCGGACAATACTGCCCATTTGCGAATTACTGAATCTAAAGCTTTCCAATTGGGAACTCCATCATCATTTACAGGTGCATCTAACCAAATGTAGTGTCCAATATCATTCATGCTTCTTTCCTTCATCTTTATCAAAAATTTGTTGCTCAATCGATGCTGCCAAATCTTCGGCAAGCTTAGGATTGAACTTTACTAAAAAATATGCTACATCAGCTGTATCGATGTGACGCATATTGTATAATATTTCATCAATTCCTCGATGAATCTGATTTTCTTCCCATTGTGCTAACATAATTTCCTCATTGTATAGTAAAATTCTCATTGGATGTGACAGTTGAGCCTCTACTTTTAGCTAAACCGACTGATTCCAACCATTGTAACTCAATTTCCAGCTCCTTGGCACTCAAATTGCTCAAGTATGCCTTATATTCTTGCCATTCTTCTGTATTTAACACTATAATACCTCATTCTTTCGACCAAAACCTGCTGGATTCATTCCAGGAGTGACATAAACGTAATTTCCTTTGTGTAAAGGCGCTACACAAGTACCGGTGTAGTCAATTTTCTCTCTTTCGACCAAGGTCATCTTGTGATAATCCTTCATAATTCCCGATTTTGTGAGTGCTCCTCGAAATCCTGTGTCTAAACTGGCAATCTTTGGAGTTTCTCGACCTGCAGGAATAGAGGAAAGATATCCTGTAAGAGTTTTACTCTTGGATGTCGGAATAGTAGTTTTGGGAGAGATTAATTTAATCGATGCTAGCCATTCTTCGTGTTGCAACTTCTTGGCTTTTGAAACTTTGCGTTTCTTCGATTTTGGAATATAACCATAAATTAACATAACATTTCTCCATAAGAGAAACCATTATATTACAGATTACATTTGGTGTCAATGGTTGTGTTGTAAAAAAACAACATTAATACCAATACCATTTATTTTAAACGGCAGCATACCTACTTATATCAAAAATTCAAAAAAAGTTACTTTATTTTGGTAAACTTCTTTTCGATTTCTTCCTCGGTGTAAGCATCCTCATATTCCCAATTTTTTAACTGCTTTTTAATTTCGGGATGCTCCGTGGTACGCTTCTTACTATTTAAAAAATTCTTAGCGTAACTATAATCATCTTTGTAATCTTGATCTTTTCTAAACTTACCTACAAACTTCGTCAACTTACTTCTCCTATTTCATGGTTTCAAAAGTTATACCTCGAATTTTACTTTCCGGCATATTATGCATATCATCTGCTGAAATATAGGTAATATCAGCATGAGGATAACAAATTTTTACAAGTTTTAATAACTGGCAAATTGTACCATCAGAATCATTGAATGAGAAGATTTCATCAACACACTTCAGGTTTTTTATAATTTCACGGCGAGTGTCATACGATTGGACGTATCCACCTTCAGACCATTGCATCCACCAATCAGAATGGATTCCAACAACGAGCCAATCTCCTTTGGTTTTGCACTTCTTTAAAAATTTAAGTTCTTCTAATGTGAGTGGGTCATAGGTTCCACAAACAATAACAATTCGGTCTTTTTCGAACATTAGGGTAATAGATTTGGAAATGCCTCTTTTACAAATTTATAATCTAAACCCCTAACTCCTAAATCTTTTCGTAAAATACCAACAACTACTTCGGCCTCACGGGGTTCGATTGACTCCAATAACTGCAATAACAATTGATTACGTTTTTCTGGTGTTAATTTCTCAGCATCAGGATTGTTTTTTTGAACCAAATAAAGCTTTCGTATTTCGGTTGACAATTGACATTGTGAAAGTCCAGGAATTTTATTTGTTTCTGGAATCTTATATCCCTCAGGCATATCGTGTATCAACCATTGACTATCTGGATGATAAGTTAATTGTAAAACATCCACCAGTAGTTTTGATAGGTTGTTTTCGATTACTGCCATTCTTTCTTTTTTATTATTAGCTTCTTCAAACTCATCAAACACTTCATACAGATTCTTCATTAAAATTCCTCAATCACTTCCATTAAATTCTTTAGTTTGTATTCCATGAAATAATTTAACAACTTATTTCTTTTGGCAGGTTGTGTTTCTTCATATGTATTTATAATTTTAGATTTGATATCACCAGGAATGAGCCTTAGGTCAATAAGTGTTTGGTTGCGTGAAAAACCAACTCTTGCGCTTGTATCTTCCCATTCACCATAGTTTTCAGCCAAATACTTTTCAATCACCTTTTGTGTAATTGGTTTCTGCCTTAGTTCACGAACAAAACAATCGGATGGTGAGAAAATGTTTGGAATACCATCACCCTTATCACCACGAATAATCTTCTCTTTTAACTCCAATAATGGGTCAATCGATTTAACATATTTCTTCTGTGAAGGATTGTATTGCTTGACATTAGCACCATACATTTGTAATTGTAAGAAATCTCCGTCACTAGATAGAATTAAAACTTTTTGGTGTGGTGCATAAATCGGAACTAATGTACCAATGATATCATCAGCTTCAGCACCTTCAACATCGATTACTTTGTATGGAAAGTTTTCTTTGAGTTCCAACTTAAACTTAGCCAACATATCAAAAATAAGGTGCCAATCTAAATCCGACTTTTCACGGGTTTTCTTACGACCAGCTTTGTAGAAAGGAAAGAATTCTTTTCTCCAGTATTTACGGTTATCACAACATAATACCACTTCACCATACTCAGCTTTAAAATTCTTAATGTGGGTTCGGATGATGTTTAGTATCATGTGGCGAATTAGATTTTCATCTAGTTTGCCTTTTTGATTAGCGATTTGCGCCATGAGTCCGGCGAGTAATACTTGATTTAGGTCAATGAGTATCATAATAAATTTTCTAGTGGTATTTTCAGTAATATACCTATTGTATCACGTTTCGTTGAGTTTGTCAAATATTTTTTGGATGAAGGCGGAAGAAGTGGTAGTTTTCCTAGCGAGAACACCAAACCAATGTGCTGGTATTAATTCGGAGATATATTCGAGTGGGGCTGCAAAAACGGCATCAAACCGATCAACATTGTCCAAAACGTCATCCTCGATGTTATCTTTGAATAGTATGACATGATACTCATCTCCAAGGTCCGAACCACCCACCTTGACTCCTGGATTCTTGTAGGTGGCACCTTCGATGTGAACTGTATCCTTTTTGGGACCCGGTAAAAAAAAGTAGGCATCGAATTCTTCCTCAGTTAGTACCTTTAAGAAGTCTAGCATTGTATTCCTTGATATGTGATTTTCTGACTCGTACCATTATCCATGTATTGTAGTAATCTTCCGATTCCATAACACCACGAATAAACTGTTCTTTAGCTTCGAGATAACCACACTCTCCCTTGGACTGGCAAAGATGCAAAATTTCTCGACTAAAGTTTTCATGACCTAATGATAACACATCTTGCTTCAGTATGTCACTACTTCCATAGTAAGTTTGCCAATCACTTGGAGCCTTATACTTCTTTTTCTTACCTTTGACTTGCTTGGTTTTGGCAGAATAAAAGAATTTCTTGCCTATGTATTTCCTATCATTCGTCAGGTTTTTAATCTGATACACGAACCCGTAATTATTACCAATCAAATCTTCCGTAAAATCTTTACCATCATATTGCCAGATTAATCCCATTCTCCATTATCCATATCATCTTCATCCTCTATATAGTCCTCGGATAATTCTTCGATGATTTCGCCACAAAATGGGCAATGTTCTGGCAATTCTTGTGAGACCATTTCTTCCATAAATTCCACCGCATAGGTTGATTCGCAATTTTCGCAATTTCCGGATAGTATTTTATTTGTCATGTTGTTCTTTAGTGTCGGTTCTCGATGTGATATAAATCGAGTTTAGTTTTAAGTTCATAACAATGTGCTACATGTTGGCACAATTCTCCAACAGGTCTAAATTTAGGATCATTGGGAGTATTTTTACAATACATCTCATGTTTTGTATTTTCTAATGGACAATACAATTGTTTATTTAATTCACTTGTCATTTAATTCTTTCTTTTTGACTATTATATTGCCAATAAAATTTGATTAGTTAATAATGGAGAATAATTTATATTATTCAATAACGATTCTTTAATGTTATTACATTCAAACTTGTGTTCACAAAGGTGACTAGTTTGATTTTTTTGGTGTTCAGGTAACATCGAACAAAACTGGCCACACCAAGTATTCTCGAACGGACATAATTCTAGTTCATCTGTCATAGATAACTTTCACTATTTGGCCCACACATCACCCCAATCTCCGGACAAAGCACCTTTTGCATAATCGGTTGCTCTGTTCTCAAAGAAGTTTGTATGTGTTGGTGCGTTAATCATTTCCTCCACCCACGGTAAAGGATTACGTTTCACTTTAAACTGACCTTTGAGACCTAAAGAAATCAATCTACGGTCTGCAATATAACGAATATACTTCTTAACATCTTCTGCTGATAAATCTTCCATACCACCCATTTGAAATGCGAGGTCAATAAACTTATCTTCTAATTCTACCATCTTTTCAGCAATGGTGTATAATCTACCTTTTAATTCATCGTTCCAAATTTCACGATTTTCTTCTATATATGTCCTAAACAATTTAACCATATTCTCGGTGTGCTGAGTTTCATCAACAATAGACCAAGTTACAATTTGGCCCATGCCTTTCATCTTGCCATGGCGTGGAAAGTTTAATAACATAATGAATGAACTAAACAACTGCATACCTTCAGTAAATGCTGAGAATACGGCAATATGTGTTGCGGTATTCTCCTTAGTGGTATTCTGTGCTGAAATATTCATCACATAATCATGTTTCTCTTTCATCTCGGCATATTCCATGAAATCGTTGTATAACGTATCAGGAAGGCCCAAGGTTTCAATCAAGTGGGAATATGCAGCAATGTGTAATGCTTCTCTTGCAGCAAAACCTAAAAGCATCATCCGAATTTCGGGCTGAGGGAAATAAGGAAGATAATTATGAACATAGCCACCAGCAACGTCAATGTCTCCTTGAGTGAAGAATCGGAAGATGTGTGTGAGAAATTGTTTTTCTTCTTTGGTGAGTTTCTTTTTCCAATCTTTAACATCTTCGAGCATAGGTACTTCGGTATGGAGCCAATGTGATTGCTCATGCTTAAGCCAAGCATCATAAGCCCAAGGATAATTAAAAGGTTTGAAATATGTGCGTTCATCGGTAACCCTCGATTCTATTTTCTTAATCATTATTCTCTTTACTGTTAAACATTAAATGATGAGCCACATCCGCAGGTGCTTTTAACTTCTGGATTGGATATGACAAATTGTGAATTAAATTTTTCTTCTTTATAATCTAATGTTGCGTCCATTAAATATTGTGCTGACATGGAATCAACAAATACTTTAACATCATCTTTTTCAATCACAAAATCATCTTCTTCTTGATTTTCATCAAAACTAAATTCATATTGAAATCCTGAACAACCTCCTCCTTTTACGGACATTCTTAATGCCATATTAGGATTCTTTTCTTCTACAATCAAATCTTTTATTTTACTAAATGCATTATCGGTTACTTTAACCATTTTATACCTTACATAAACATTTGAGTTTGTAATCTTTTATCGCTGCTTTAATCGCATCTTCAGCAAGTATTGAGCAGTGGATTTTGACTGGTGGGAGAGCAAGTTCCTCCGCAATCTGAGAGTTCTTAATCGATCCTGCCTGCTCAAGCGTTTTACCTTTGACCCACTCGGTAACAAGGCTCGAGCTAGCAATAGCCGATCCGCAACCGTAAGTTTTAAATTTTGCATCTGTAATAATCCCATCTTTTACTTTGATTTGGAGCTTCATTACATCACCACACGCTGGAGCACCCACCATACCGGTGCCAACAGTATCATCAATTTCCATCTTACCTACATTTCTAGGATTTTCATAATGATCCAATACTTTTTCTGAATAAGCCATTTTATCCTTCGCATGCAATACAATCATTGCCTTGGGCTATTTGTGTCATATCTAATTCTTTAATGACATTTCTTTCAATCTTCTTGGAAACTTTATCTGCCTTACCAATCTTTTCAGAACGGCAATAGTATAATGTTTTCAATCCTTTTTTCCATGCCATAAAGTGAACAGCATGGATATACTTAATGTGAACATCTGGTCTAAAAAATAGATTTAATGATTGTGCTTGATCAATATATGCTTGGCGGTCAGCAGCAAGGTCGATAACCCAACGCTGGTCAATCTCCATGGAAGTTTTGAACACATCCTTTTCAGCTTCACTTAAAATATCTAAATGTTGGCATGATCCATCGTTTGCAATAATGCTGGACCAAATATCAGCATAGTCCTGCTCATCTTTTGATTTTTCTTTGACAATCTTATCCAGCCAACGGTTCTTGTTTAAGAAAGAGCCCGAAAGAGTATCCTGCCGATAAGCATTGGCACGGTAAGGTTCAATACTAGGACTAGTATTCCCCATGATAATGGAAGAAGAAGCATTGGGAGCAATAGCCATAAGATGACTAAACCTACGACCGGTACCAGCCGCATCAGGAGCTTCACCTCTCTCGGTACCCAATTCAATGTTCGCTGCATCTAAACCCTTTCGAATAGTTTTAAATATCTTGTTATTGGCTACTTTGGCCATAACTCCTTCAAAAGCGATCCCGTTACGTTGTAGATAAGCATGAAAGCCGAGAGCGCCGATACCAATAGAACGCTCTCGTTCAGCGGAGTATCTAGCCCTAGAGATAGCGTCAGGAGCATTAGCAATGAAGTAATTAAGCACGTTATCAAGCATTTCAGCCACATCTTTAAGAAAAAGTTTATTGTTTTTCCATTCATCATAGGTCTCCAAATTTAAGCTTGATAAACAACATACGGCAGTTCTCTGTTCGTTTGTTGGTAAAATGATTTCTGAGCAAAGGTTTGATTGGTGTACCTTCAATCCTTTTTCTTTTAGAAAAGATGGAAGTTCACGGTTACTTGTATCAATATAGTGAATATAAGGTTCACCTGTATTCATACGAATCTCTAACAGTTGTTGCCATAGGTGTCGAGCAGATACCACTTCACGGATTTCTCCTGAGTGTGGATCCTTTAGTTCCCAATCATCACTTGCTTCGGGATCTAACATACATCTTTCCAGAATTTGCATGAAAGCATCGGGAATGTTTACACCATGGTGGAGATTCAAACAACGAACATTTGGATCGCCTGTCGGCTTTCGCATTTCTAAAAAAGAAATGATATCAGGATGAGATATATCAAGGTAAGCGGCATAAGAACCACGCCGAGTGCGACCTTGGCGATAGGCCAAAGAACTCGCATCGTAAATTTTGAGATGAGGCATAACGCCTGTTGACTTATCATCAGCAGCACGGATACCAAATCCGATACCAACACCGCCGCCAAGCATAGAGAGCCAATTAGTTTCCGAAAGGTTATCAACTAATCCCTCCGCAGTATCTTCAATATAATTAAGGAAGCATGATATAGGCATGCCACGCTTACTACGACCAAAAGAGAGAATGGGAGTAGAATAAGAGAGCCAATGTTTACTGCTGTATTCATATAATCTTTGTGCATGATCTAAGTTTGTTCCAAATGATTTTGACACGAAAGCGAACCTGTGTTGTGGAGAAGTTTCATCTTCTCGCATATAAGATTCTTGAAGCCTTTTGATTCCAAGTTCATCGAATAGTTCATCTCGCTTTAAATCTATGTTGATGCCAAAATAATCCATAATCACCTTGTTATTGTTATTGTTGAATGATATACTACTTAACCTTTTTTAAATCTTTTTCCAATTCACAAACTCCATCATCGCTCTCAAATTAACAAAGGTATTTTTATCTATAAATTCTTGAATTTCATCCGGTGAAAAACCATCGAGAATCATATCATTAATATCTTTAGCCTCTACCATTTCTGGCCAGATCACCACATTAAAATGGTTATCAATTGCGTGATGGATCTTGTTAACTATTTCTTTGTTACGAGGCTCGTTATCAAAGATTAAAACCACCTTGGACTTGTCCAATACATCGGTAATCGATTCCAAATTAGAGTCTGCCGTTGCTACTGCGTTTTCTAGAAACATCGAATCAATTGGACCTTCTACAACATATACTAACTTATCCGTATCTATCCTGTCAAGGCCATAAACTTTTTTATTATCATCATGTAGCTTCAATGTTATGTATCTAAGTTTGGATTCACCTAATGACCGACCTTGAACGGCAAGAAGATTCTTTTCTTTATCGTAGAAAGGTATAACTAACCGCTTATCATTTTGATGAAGGCCTTCTTTCTTAATCCCCAAACTTTGTATGAAGGCTGCAAAATCTTCCGCATAATATAGTTGCGAATAAAGGGTCTCCGGGATACTCCTTTGCTGAACATAGTTCTTAGCAAAATGCGCCTTTGGTAACGACTCAATTGTTGGAAGTTCCAAGGCTTTTTTGAAAGTGGGTTTTTCTGTTTTAAATTCTTCAAATTCCGGCTTCGGATAGTTGTTGTTCCCTGTTTCACCATTTTTATATCTTTCAAGCTGATACTCTTGTAACAGATTTGAATCAACCTGTTTCAGAAAATTATAGAATGTGGTCGACACACCACAATTATGACACATATAAAAGTAGTCATTTTGTTTTCGATGAATGTAACCACGAGCTTTTAGCTTATTCTTCTGTGAGTCGCCACAGAGCGGACACCGGAAATTATAAAGGTCATCCTTCTTTTTGGTAAACCTTTGTAATTTCGGCGAAACCTGTAACAGGAAAGACCTGTCAATAAAAACACTCATAATATTGTAATACCAATCAAAAAATAAAAAACTAATTAACCATGAAATAACTTGGTTATTGTATCAGTATTGAAGTGAGAAATCAACCATGATAGAACAATAATACCACCGGCAAGCATCCATTTATATTGGTTGAGTTTATCGAGAGATTCTTTCTCGGATTTGTTATGGTTGTTAATCTCGACCCTAAGATCCTTGATTTCTTCCATAATGCGCAATTCGGTAATCTGGACTTTATCGATTACAGTATCGATGCGGTCGTGAATGTCTTTGATTTCGGCATTCTTTTCCATTCGTTTTTGTTCCATCTCTTTGTAGATTTGTGTGGCGTATCGTTCTTGTTGCATGACAAGCTTTTCGATTACATGATCCATTTTTTGGCAAAGAGAAGTTATTGTTGCCACTTGGGTTTTCAAAACACCAACATCGACTTTTAATTCTGTAACATTATCTGGCATCGCTATTCTCTTTTATTTATTAAGGTTATTAACGATTTCTCGTTGGTATTGTTTGTATTTCAGTAGAACTTTCTTCTAATGTTCCACCAGCTGCAAATCCGCCACCCATGCCAACACCAAATCCCAAGCTTGCTATTTTTTCTCTCGTTCTACCATAGGATGAAATTCCTAATATAGCACCCATCGCCAAATAAAATAATCCACCACCGCGGAGTGTCATTGGTTCCCATTGTGTGTAAACATGGCCCGAATACTCACCTTGTAATATTGTCCAACCTACTGGTGCAAGTATAAAATCGAAAACACATATACACAAAAATGTCCAAGCCATATATGGACGCCAATTTCTTGAAATCCAATCATTTTGATAAATTTGTTCAGTTTTTTTCTTAGTCATTTAACTTTTCAATATTAAAAGAGCTTGATTATAATTTGCTCTTCTTTCTAATAAACCTGTATCGCCACCATTAACGATCCTACTAACCTTATCTATACCTTGTTTTTCAAGATAATGGTTTAAATTTTGTGTTTTCCAAAACCAGCAAGCTGATTCTGTGGCACCATCCACCGTCAACAGATAATCACAAACCTCTTCAATCGGCATATTTGTGTAGTTAGCAAAATCTTGGTAACTACTTCTACCTGTTAGCTGTATGATCCCACGACCATGAAACAACCAACCGTCACCACTTTCTTCATCACCGTTACCCATACGATTGGCATAAACATAATTGGCAATCTTTTCTGGTTGCCTTGCATATTGATTAGTAAACTCAACATTAGGAAACCTTCGAGGCCAAACTCTCATTAGGCCTTCAGCACTATAATTTAAATTTTCATTTAATTGTGTGAAGTTTCCTGACTCAACGGAACACTCCGCTATGAAAGCAGCAATACGCTCAATTGTATCTAATTCTGTATCAGGGAAAAACAAAGCAAATGAGTTGAACCAATTTTTTACATTCGGATTACCTGGCAACATTTTAGCCAGTTGTTGAACAGAAAAACTCATTTTACTTTACCGATTCAAAAATCTTCTTTTGTTCTTTGTACCATTTTTGCCAAGATTCTAATTCTTTAGCGACTTCGTGATACATTCCATAATTCTCAATAACAACACCAAAGATTTCACTTGCGGCCGCACCGGAAGGAATTTCTTTAAGTTCGGGTGCAGGTTTCATTAAAGCATCATTTGCTTTAGGAAACGTTTGTGTGACCGGAACAGTCGAACATCCAAAAATACTAACAATACAGAGAGCAATTAATGTTCTTTTCATTTTTTACTCCCATCACGGTTACGAGCAGCATCATTTAGAATATTAATAACACTCTGTTCAACTTTACAATGTAAATCGAGTGTGGCTGCTTGGGCTCTCATCCTGCTTTTATTAGTATCAGTAATTCTTTTTATCTCTTGTTGTTGTTTCAACATTTCTTCAAAAAGTTTATTATTAAGAGCTTGTGAATCCACTTCAGCTTTGCTAATCTTCTGCTGTAACTCTTTAATCTTTTCTTTGTATTCGTTATCTTTAGCAATACCACCTTCCATCCATACGGCAAACACCAAACAAACAATTGATATGATCTGTATTAGTTTTGTGTATCCACCAATGAATGGAATGTTATTAAAAAGTGTGCTGACGAGGAATACCAATATACTTGCACCAAGCAATATATGAAAAAACACATCAGGTAAAAAACTTAGTATCCACATGATTATCTCACTTATTAAAAATTATAATTTAGGTGAACTTCTTTTAGCCATCGAAATCATTACTGGTGTTTTCTTTTTCTTCATATTAACACCAGGTTCACCACCTTTACCACCGGCACCAGCAATAGCGCCAGAGCTTACTGCATTAGTTGGTCCAGCAACTGCGGCTGCGGCACCATCTTCTTTAACTGGTACACAATTAGGTACTGTTGCACCATTCTTTTGTTTTGTACCAATAGCGGTATATCCTGTCCAACAAGCTTTCTTTAAATCGCCGGTTGGTTGTTTAACTTTTTCGTCCAAGTATTGTTTAAATGATTTCATTAACAGTTCCACTTTCTTAATGATAGTGCTTTACGAGTTGGTTCGCCGTTAGGTTTCTTCATCGGACCTTCCATACCACTCATTCGAGCACAAAATGATTTTCTACGATTTGCTGCTTTAGAACCAGGTTTTAATTTCGATGGAGGTGTTGTAACTGCCATCGATAATTTGGAACCAGGATGTTCTCTACGATACGAAGCGATACCTTTACGGTTTAATCCGCCTTTTGGATCTTTACCTGCTTTTCTTTGCCAAGCAGCAGATTCTTCTATATGATTTTTAATCCATGCATCAGGACTTTTTCCATGCTTAGATACAAAATCATCATGTAAATCTTTACCGGTAGTATTACCTTTTTTAGATATATCTGTCATCAATTTATCAATTGATTCATAGTCGTGGTTATCCAACTTCTTTAAGCCTTTTTCCAAGGCGGTAACACAACAGCAATTTTCTTCTAAGTATTGTTTAAATGTTTTCATATCTGTCGTAATATCTCTGCGATATTCATATCAACTGGTATTTCAGATGATCGAATGTTTTTGCCATTGATACCATAAATCATATCGGGCATCGTGTTTAAATATAACAAAAATGTTTTCAAAATATCATAATCTCGTTCATCTATTCTATAAAATAATATTCTGGCGGTTACTACCGGACCAAAAACATTATTTAATAGAATGATATGATTTAATATCAATCTTTCTTTGAGGGATTTGGAAACTTTATACCTACGAAACAACCTCTTTAGGTATTTGGTTCTTTTAATATCTCCTTCAAATTCCGACATTACGCAATGTGAAGATGTATAACACTTCATTGCATACATCATAAAATTTTCTTCATTCAAATCATCAAACATAATTTATAACTATTCTTTTAAGAGTTCTTCTAATTCCGTTTCGTTAGCAATAGTAGCAAAAGATTCGTAACCCTCTTTGGTAAAATTATAATTATAGTAAAAATAATAATTTTCTTTAGATTCTTCTAAATTCAAAGCCACAACTTCTTCACCTTCTTGTATATCTCTGAAAATTATTCTAGGTAATTGAATACCATATGGTGCCATTATCTTTGATGCGTTCACCCAACCAAGGTAAGGATTCAACCAACATTCAGTTAAACAAAGGTCTAACTGCTCATTTATAGAATCGATTGAATCTATAAAAGAATCGGAAGTAGAAACAACGGAGATATTCTCTCCGCTGTGTTCTCTTATAAACTCACCAAACTTTAACATTAAACTCCACCAAAGATGCTATTAGCACTTGTATTAGCAGAACTTGTGTTAGATGCAACTGGACTTGCTAAAGCAACTAAAGTTTCTTTCAAGAAACGAACTGTACCATCGCTATTGATTTTGCGTGTAATACGATTCCAACCTTGATTGACACTACCAAGTTTAGTATTAGCAACAGTAGAACCACCAGCACCACTTGTACCTGATGTGTTAGCCATACGAGTACCTGTTACTAAGATCGTATCGTTAGCAAAGTTAGCTTGTGTATTGGCGCCGTAATTAATTGCGGTACCAAAGTAAACAGTTTCACCAGCTGCAATCGGTTGAACTGTATTACCAACAAAAGTGATTCGTTTGTCCGCAACGGCCGTGGTCATACTTGAAACACGGTTATTAGCTCTCCAAAAATCAACATCGTTTTGATCAACAATTGAAGCATCAAAGAAACGTGATAGTGCGTTGTTAGCTAAAGCGTAAGCATACTGACCATTCGCAACAGTTAGTGTTGGATTGGTTGTAAAAGTAATTACGTTTGTTCCTAATGCTGTCGCATTTGCTGTTACTAATGTTGCAACAGGACGCACTTCCCGCATATCTGGAAAGTGTGGCTTACTGTTAGCAGCATCTGTGTTAGACCATAATGGCATTTTTTTCTCCTTTTAACCTTTGGTTCTGATTGTATTTATCTTATTTCTTACTTAGCCTGTCGAATGCCATTTGGCCAGGAACTACATTCTTCATCAATGGATCAATCTCAACGGTATCTCTTTTGATTCCCGTTAATGTTGTTCCACCAACCATGACTGCTCTTGCTTGAGGCTTCTTTTGGTCCATGTTATCTTGACCATCAGGTTTATCAATTTTTGGTTTTTTACCATAAGATTGAGCTTTATCGTCTTTCTCCCAATCGTAGGTTTCTTCTTTCACACCCTTAGCTTTATAAAGGGATTTAATAATACGAGCAGACTTTGTTCTTTCAGCTTGAACCGATTCTTTATTCAAATGCTTTTCTAAACGGTCAATAGCAGAAGTCATATCATCTTTGTTTGTATCAGCAACAGGCACAGTCACTTTAGATGGATCCTGGTGTAATTTTTCTTGACGTTTTTTCTCAATGTCGTTATGCTTCTTTTCTCTTTCATCAGCAGCTGCACGCCATCTATCTAAAGCAGTAGTTTTTGGCATTTTGGCTTCATCTAAAACTTCTTCACTTGTAGGTTTGCGATCAGTTAAACGGTCTATTGCTCCGTCCCAACTTTTAGAACGCTTCTTGATTCTTACATTGAATGCTTTACGTTGTTCACCAGGTTTTTTCTCAGGAATAGGCTTTTGTTGGCCCAACCAAGATTTAACTGTTTTCTTGGAGATTTCAACAATCTGTTCTACTTCTTCATTATCAGTTGCTTCTAGGATGTTTTCTTCACGAAAATTATGTTCGTGGTTTTGTTTCCATTGTAGAAATTGGCCAGATTTTGAATGAGAAATCTTTGTGTCCGTAGAAACAAAGTTAGGATTAATTCCTCTAGATTTCAGAAATTGGTTTAACAGCTGTTGCTCAGATGCTTCAACAATACCTGCTTTGGCACCCCACGGATCCAAAGGATCAATACCTGACTTTCCTCTGGCGGGTTCAGGATTCTGTTTAATGATATCCTTTAATCTTTTCATTTTGCATCACTTTTAATTTTATTGAAAGCTGAACGAGCTAAATCTCTGGCACGGGACATTGGTGTGTGTATATTACCGCCTTTGTCCTTAACATTCTTTGACATTTTTTTCCAACCATCTTTTTCTAGAGCAGCTTCACGATCTTGACGGTCAACGTCCATTTGATTAAATTTACCTTCTTCAACTTGTTCAAATTCTTCTGGTAATTTACCTTTAGGACCGTGAGTACCTAAAGCAGATTTGATAGCAGGTTTAAGTTCTTTTGCTCGATCTCCACGGCGTTTTTCGGCATAAGCACCAGTTTCTTTACTGACACCAGGAGTATTCATTCCTGGAATGTTTCCTAGATTGGTTTGACCTGTGCGAGGAAACTTATGTGGCAAATTCATACCTGTCCGAGCAAGTAATTTATCAGCTTCTTCAACTTGTTCAACTTCTTCATTACGATTCTTTGCAAGGTTCTCAGGAGCAGAGATAGAATCTTTCTTAGGACCTTTAGCATCAGCAACAGTCAATGGGGTGTCACCTTTAGCTTTACGGAGATAAGCAGGCACATCCGATTTACGGACTGTTTCTAGAAGCCTAGCAGCAAAAGATTTACTCTCTTTAACTTTCTTTTTACCACGGAGAATATCAAAATCTTGACCATCAATTTTATTATTATGGTTGGCATCAATCTTAGCTTGATTACCTTTGAGTTCTTCTTTCATGTTCTTATCAGCAATAGCCTTTTTCATGGATTCTTTTTTATTACCATCTTTATCCATATCCAAAAAATCTGGTTTAGCGGCTTCTTTCATCTCTTTGTCCTTAGGACCTTTGAGAGCATCAACAGGAGATTTAGTTTGATCTTGGCGAGCTTTCTTAGAATTACCATAAGAAGAACCATACACTTTTGTTCCAGTTGGAGTTGCAACTTTTTCGTGGCCAGATTCACTCAATGTTTGTGATTCAACAGGTTGTGCAGGAGCAAATGGAACTCGGCCATTTGGAGTTTCCACTACAACAGGTTTTGGTTCTTCTTTTCCAAGAACCTTATTGACCGCATCGATCATTGATTGACTTACTTTACTGGATGAAAACATTTTTATTCTCCGTTTATTTTCTTTTCTTTTTCGAAACACTTGTTGCTCGAATTTTATTATCATTAGGTGTCACTAAAGGTTCTTTATTTGTGGCACCACCAAGAGTTCCTCCGACACCCATATCATAGGCACCAGGATCATCTATTGCTTCTTTTCTAAACTCACCAAAAGCTTTCTGTTCACTATATGTTTGATCACCTAAACCAATTCCTACACCAGATCGTGAATTGAATGTTGCACCAATTCCTAATCCTTGATTCTTTTGCATACTGTAAATGTCATTAAACGTTTTTCTTTTTAAGCTTTTGGTTTTTTCTTTATCTTGCTGGAAGTTGGGCTCTTTCGGCGTGGATTGGATTTTGATTTTGGGATCGCTGGCTTCGTATGCACGGAAGGTGTAACCGGAGTTACTGGCGAGGTCACCGTCACGGACGTCATCTTGCTTTCCGGCTTTTCGCTGGATTTGCTGGACTGGACTGTTGTTGTCAACGAGGACTTGACCGGTTTTACTTTTAATTTTTCTAAGAAATTTGTTAGAAATTTGAACATTTTTATCTTCCTTGAATAATGATTCTATCTTGTAATTAGTATACGATTTGTTATTCCTACACAACCAATCTTCAGCTGTTTCATTCAATACCCTTGAATCCAGAAATTCATTAGTGGATTCATATATTTGGTGGATATCTTCTTCTTTACTATCTATGTCGCCTGTATTATCTAATGGAACAAATACTTTAAAGGCTTCGGTGAAATATTTAGTATTTCTCTGCGATTTTGCCCATTTGTCACGGCGGACCGACTCAATCATCATTCTGGAGAGTAATGAATTTCGTTCTTTACTGGCTTCATCTGATGTGTCCACAAAGACCATCATGGTTTCATAACCCAATTCTTCAAGTTCTTCTTTAATATGTTCAATCTTCTCATTATCATCAGCAGGACCATTAACAATCAATGGACCACGGTTGCGGATAGCTTCTCTCCGTATATCTTTGGATTGTTCAGATAATCTCTGTTTATCAGCCAAGTAATCGATGGCTTGGACAAAATTGAGTTCTACGATACGGCTTTCGGAGATGGCTTCACGGATAACAATATCTTTACCTGAACCAGGACCACCAGTTACAAAGATTGCTTTGAAAATACCACGGTCAACATCTTCGTGTATTCCCATACCTTTACGGACATCCTTATACAACTCTTTGGCATGAGCTTCGTGTTTCACCATGTGTGTGGAGAGACCTTTTTTGAATTCTTGATATTTGTTTGATTTGGCATGTTCCCGCATCTTGGTGCCGGACATACCTTCAGCACCTTCTGCGTCAGGATCTCTAGATCCGGATGAGTGAACTGTGATTTTTTTGAAATTATACGGTACATGACCTGACTTGTCGGCTTTACCATTATAACTGTTTAATTTTTCTTTATACTCTTTGACACGATCCGAACCAGCAACTACATGAAGGTGTGTAACACCTTGTTTATGGAGCTTTTCAGCGTGATGAAAGATTGTTGGATGTTCTTTATCCGAACCTTCAATATTAGTATTTGGGAAAGCTCTCTTGGCGTGCTTAATTTTATCCTTCTGACTTAGTGGATCTTTTTTAGCATTCGTTGTATGTGAAAGAACAACATGATGTTCAGCATTATGTTTAGCTGCTACTTCTTTAACCTTGTTGATAACCTTTTCATGACCCGCTGTTGGTGGATTCATCCGACCAAAAGCCAACACGGCATGCTTACCAGATCCTTCTTTTTCTTCGACTAATTCTAGGAACGATTTCATTGTTTTAAGATGCACCTATCTTCATATTTGTCAAAGGACCATTGTTGTGTTTAGATTGTAAACTCAAAACTTTGGCGCCTTTTGTATCATGTTCGTGTTCGTGTGCATGAACGTTAATATTTGCTTCGCCACCTTTATGGAAAGATAAATGATGAGCATTTCTAATTTTATGATATGTTTCATTGTCGGACGGATCGCTTACCGTAGCTTTGGCTTTCTTATCATGACCACCTTGGCCATGAACTTTAACATAAGGTAAAGAATGTTCTGAATTGCCTTTAATGTAAGTATGTAGAATATGATGTTTTAATTCTTCCGGATGAGTTTTAGCCATTGAAGAATAACCTTTATGCAGTTTATCTCTCACTTCATTATTAATTATTTTGGCGTGTTCGCCGGCTTTTTTGTATAACTCACTTTTTTTATATTTTGGATTTTCTACTTTTTTCTCATTATCTAGGTGTTTAGGCCCTTTGATAGCTCTTACTGCTGCAGCTTTATTTGTGCCAAGTCCATGTTTAGTCATAAACTCTTGGTGGCGTGTTTGTACATGGCCATGGATATCATACTCACTCATGATTTTCTCCTGAATGTTTGCCTAAAAACTTACTGAGTTCTTTTGTTCCGCCATTATGAAAAGGAATCTTATTAACTTTACTTGACTTAGCAGACAATCCAAGATAGTGATGTTTTGCTGTAGCGGGTTTTTTATGAAATTTGACAGCAATGTCCGATGGGTTTTCTTGTTGAGTGGCTTTGAGGCCTGTTTTTCTCTCAATGTCGCCAGGTTTTGGAGTTAAATGAACTTCGTGAACACCTTCATAACCTCTTTTTTTAGCATGTTCATGAAAAACTCTGGATTGTTCTTTAGCTCTATCTTCTTGGGTTTTTACTTCGTGTGTACCATATTTCTTATCATGATCGGCTAATTTTGATTTGTGATATTTGTCCTGTGTTTCATGTTCTTTGTCAATATACTTTCCAGAATTTAAATGTTTAGCCAATTGAGTTTCGTTGTAACCACCACGATAAGTATTTAATTCCGCTGATGCCGCCTTTGCAGCTTTATGTTTAGCACTATCTGCGGCTGACATGGCAGGTTTTTTGGCAAGTTCATCCAATCTTTCTTCATGTAACTTGTCGACCAAAATTAAACCATGGTCTTTTTTCAATTCTTTAGCTGCTTCATCTGGAGTTAAATGTCCGGAAACTGTGTGAGCCAAATCGCCATATTTGTTATGGACGTTATATACATTGTTCTCGGTATCATGACTTAACTTATACATTCCTTTGGTTGGATGATAAAAAGAATGGAATCCTTTTTTAATCTGTTCCAATAAGTAACTTTTAAAACTTATCATTTTCTCACCTTTAACAAATTCTGTTTAGCAAACTCAGCACGATTAACCAACTTAGTAGGTTCTTCTTTACCGCCTTCAGGTTTATGGTTCACTACAAAACCCTCAGGTTTAGATTTCTTACCATCAATATGGTGGTGATATCTACCTTCATGAGTTTCTAATGAGTTAACCAAAGCGTTTTTAGCCTGATGTAAATGGTGGTGCATGGAGAATAGGTTACCGTAATGTTCTTTATGCTTTTCTACATGAGCAATCTGTTTCTTACCTTCACCAGTTTTTTCTGTTTTAGATTTTTCTGTTGAAACTTTAGAAGCTAACTTTTCATGAGCATCATGTAAGTGTTGCTTAAATCCTTTGACACTTGGAACTTCATCATGCCTTACTGTTTTGTTTATGTATGTTGATAGGTGGCCAGCTTCTCCACTATGTTTTGGATGAACGGCATCATACATTTTGTGGCCATGTGTATCATGGATTTCTTTGGCGGCTGTCATATGTTTTTGAAAGTGTTTCTCATTCTCGGGCGAATGCTTTACTTTACTTGTGTCATGTTCAGCACCATGTAAGTGGACATCCGGATGATCTTTGAACTTACTCATATCTGGATGAGGAGAAACGGACATATGACCGATATCAGATCCGTGATATTGTTGATGTACCACTACGCCAACCTTGGATTTCTTAATCTTATCTGCTTCACCTTTTTCCTTAGGAGTATAGGTGATTGTATTAGGTGTAAATGACACCTTAGAATCTTTGGCTTCCACGATATAACCCTCATGGAGAGTTTTGGTATCAGCATGGTGCATTAAATCACCTTGGTATACACCAGTTTTTGGTGTTACCTTAGGTAGATGCTTTAAAGCGTGTTTGAGTGTTTTTACTAAACCCGGTGCGTGGCCGTGGTTCTTTTCAATATCTTTATCTGTATGATTGATCTTGGGGTTCTTATTGAAGGCCGACTTGGTGGCCACAAAGAATTTACCATTTTTAGGGTGATGACCAAAAACGATTGATGGAGAACCATCATATTTCATCGTCAGGTTACTATTTTGATGTCCAGCAGTAATGTGTGCATGAGCTTGATTTAAAACACCAAAAGCGTGTTCAAAACCCTTGTGGCCATGCATCAAAGGACGATCTTCAGCATGATGTATATGCTTCAAGCTCGAAGCTTCTTCAGATTCTTCTTTTAAAAAAGTTACAAACGATTTCATTGATTATCTTTCTGGACTTGCAACACACTTTGGTTGCCGGTTTACTTATTTATACAACATTCAACCTTTCGGTGTAACAACTTAGAAAGATTGGCTTCGATACATAGTGTCGAAAATATTGGATTTAAAACTTGGATCCTTCAAAATCCAACCAATAGGTGTTTATTTGACCTTTACCACGCAATGCATAGAATGGTAAAGTATGCATTAAACCTCTACTGGAGTTATAGTATATCAAATTTTTAGGGCTTTCGTCAAGTGCCCAAGCAAAATGTGTTGTTCCTGTGTCACCACCTACGAATGTTTCCGAGGTCATAATGTGGTAAATATTGGTTAGAAAGTCGGTGCTGGTTTTCCATCCATCGACCTGTATATCCGTTGGATGACAAATGATCTTTTCGTGGTCCATATATTCTTCGGAACTATATTGTTGAAGTATCGATTCAAATACTGGCTTTGGCCAATTTCGGTAAGTATTGTAAGGTGCGTCAAGTAAAGGACAAACAACAATCTTCTTTTGCATCTTTTCTTTATTTGGTATTTTTACCAAATCTCCAGAGATATCTCTAAAGTCCCAAAGATTTATGTTTTTCCAATTTAACTTTTCTGTGCCAGGTTGTGCTGAGAAGTAATCAGTATTTAAAATCATCCATCGATGAAAATCCCTAACATATTCAGCTGGACTTAAACCGTCCATCAAAATGTGGAATTTTAAATTTGGATTATCTTTTCTGAGGTATTCAACAACATTAGCAATAGCAACCAAATCGCCATTGCGAATACAATTGCCGAATACTCCACATTCGATATTGAGAATCATATTACCAAATCTTTTACATACACCAATTTTGCATTACGGTCACCGTAGTAATGTCGTTTGAAATCAAATTCAACACCATGGCCATCCCAAATTCTCATATCTTCATCCCAACAAACAATCGTTTCTTTGTGCATTAAGTCAGCAATGATACCGATGCCTGTAAATGTGGTGATAAAAGGTTTAGGACTATTCTTAATGAGATTTAGATTATACATGATCGGTTTTGTATAGTCAAGATAAAACACTTCATTGGGATCAAGATTTGTTCCACCTTCGACCACATTTGTATTTCTTCGTGTATCTATATTAGGATCTTGTTTTGATGACCATCGATCACCAATGATTGTTTTAGTGATAGTTTCAATTTCAGCATCAACCATTGGATCAACTTCAATTTCAAAATCATCATCAACTTTAAAATCTAATTGATAATTGTCACGAACCCAATTTTCATATCGACAAGTTTCGATTGGTCGATCTGCTGCTTCTTGGTCCATGCGAGTCCATGAACTAATTGTTAATATATCACCATAGTTAAAGACCTCATCGTGAAAATATACTTCACTAAACATGGGTTGATATTTTAAAAACTGTTTGATGCCGGCAAATTTTCTCATTTCTGGCCGAATAAACAATTCAATCTTTTGGTCAAAACGTTTTGATATTCCTGAGATCACAGGTAAAGCATTACAAAAGTCGCCTAAGTTGGCGGTGCAATCAATCCTCAGCTTCATTAAAACTCCTAAGTGCGACAAACCAATCTTGGTCATTAACTCGATGTAATTCGAAAAATTCAGGCTTTTGTAAATATGCCATCAATAATAATGTTTGATCATCATCCACCAAACCATTTTTAAATAAGTCATCAAGACTGTGGTGTACCAATCCTTCTAATATTGGCCACATCTCTTTACCTGCAACGATACAAGGACCTGTGATGTGAACATCATTATTTGATATTACATCTTGGATGAATGTTCCATCAACCCAATCTTTAATGTTGAAAAGGTGAATTTTGTTTTTATCAAAAGAATATTCCCACCTTTTGTTTCCACCTAAGGTATTTTCATCACGGCAATAACCAAAGTCCAGCCAAGCAACTAAATCAGTTTCAATGATGTTGGATTGTATGGCACGATTGACAAAAGCAGATTTTAAAGCATTGACGAGAACGTAGTCAGCATTCCAATATTCTGGATTTTTTACTTGCATGGGATTTATTTTAGCTTGATAATCGGGGTTCGTTTGTACCTTTTTGATTTCTTCCCTGAGCATTTTAAAACTTTCGGGAAAATCAAGCGTAAGAATTTCGGTTGGTCGATCTTGGCGGAGAAACTTAATCTCATCGACCATATCTTTTGATGTATATACCACCATATCGTTTTCAAGTTTAGCCATGTGACTAAATCTTTCTAGATAGGTTTCATTTGTTCTTTGTAGGTAATGTGGTAATCCTTTATCGGGACTCCATTCACCACGGCCAATGTCAAAGAAAGCTGTTACAATTGTAATATCATTCATTTTTTTCTCAATACAAAAATTCTGTTGTCATAACTTGCGTCACTACCCGTGTCAATAAACTCAAAATCGCAGTTGGGAGGAATAACTTTTATAAACTCACCAACCGCAGCAACACTTTCAATATCTTCAATTATCAATATACCACCAGTTTTTAATTTTGGCAAATATAATTTAATACATTCAACTTGTGAATCTACGGAGTGTGGACCATCATCAATAACAATGTTCAATTCAGGAAGTGAATTTACATATTCTACACTATAAGCATCAGCAATGTCAATTTTTATGTTTGGAACATCTTTAGTATTATTCTTCGATTCTCCATTCCAATCATTAATGTCAACGCCATAGATGTGTCCGTTTGGAAAGTAATCACTCCATAATAATAAACTACCACCTTTTAATATACCAATTTCCAATAAATTAACTTCTTGGCCTTGAAATTTTAAGAATTCTTTACCGCATAATAAAGAAAGATATTTGTGTTTAGATTCTTTATCTGTGTTATGATATTTGTCAGGATTTTTGTCATGCAATTCAGCAAGAGTTTTCATTCGTAATAAAATTTCTTATAATTATTAATAATTTCAATTTCGGGTGGTTGATTACTTATAAAGGTTTCATAATCAAATCCTGGTTGATGATTATGTGTATCTGCACGATGTGGATTAACTGAATAATCTTTACCAGCCAAAAAGTAATATACATTCATAAAACAATCAATATAACCAATCGTTGGATAAACCATTTGAATCATGTCAAAGTATTTTTTGAACCATTCAATATTACTATCATAATGTTCTAAGAATGTGGATACTTTAAATATTGAACCACCACCAGCACCATACTGTGTAAATGTTGGTCGTTTGCCACAATGTATTTCAATCATTTCAATTACAGTTTCGGGAATATGATTACCAATCTTTGTATCAGCACAAGCGTGTTCCCAACTCTCATCAATCGTAATAGGTTTAATTATTAATACATCATCTTCAACCATCATCATATATGGTGACGTTGCATTGAGGCAAGCCGTTTTAAATCTTTCTAGAAATCTTAGTGTTTTATCCAAATCATAACCAATTGGTGGTACAGGACCACCCAAAGGATTATCGTATATAACATAATCACACTTATTATCTTCAGCCATCTTTTGAAATTCTAACTTTCGACCATCGATGGCTAAGAAATAGTAATTATAAAAATGGTGTTTCTTTATATTCTGTATAATACATTCGGTTGATTTCGGATAAACCGAAGCAATGTGAAAAAAGTCAGGACTAAACACGTTTGAGCACCGTCAATCCATTATTGTTAGTTAAACGGCAAACCATTTCCCATTCAGGATGGATGTCCATGAACTCTTGAATTGCTGGCCAAATACCTTTGCCGCCAAACTCACCATTAAATTCATAAGATGTAGTATCATGAAATCCAATAAACTTTTTAGCTTTATCAGCATGAAGCCTTAATTCTTCTTGTACCTGCTCATAGATGTGTAGGCTATCAACAAATAAGAAATCAGTAGGTTCAATTTCAATCTTCCTTGTGTCAGCAATGTGTAGAGTTACATTTCTACCTGAATTTTTGGCTTCTTCAAAGAATTCTGGAATACCCGGTTGCGGACTGAATTCGTAACTGTGTAATTCAACATCGTGATTTAGAAACGCTCGAGTGCTTTGAGCCCAACCAACACCAAGTTCGGTAACATGACTACATTCAGAAGTTAACATCGACAATAGTGGCAAATGTTCATGTATGTCGGTAACTCTATCGCAAGCTTCTTCGTATTCTTTTTTAAAGTCCATTTTAAGTCCTATAAACAAAATAATTATTCGGGTCTTCCTGATTATACTTCTTCATAATAAACTCTCGCCATTCGGGAACACGATCATACTGATGAACGATTGAAAAAGGAACTCCCAAGGATGTTTTAACAATACCATTTTCAAAGGTTGGTGGAGCTTCAAGTAGTAGTGGTCTGAATTGTTCAATTTTGGATGGGTCTACCGTGGTACCAGCTTGGCAGGCCCAGCCGTTAAGTTGTTTTGCAAAGTAAATAATATCTTTATATGGTTGTGTTTGTATCAACACATTATAAACGGCTTGGTCTACGATTGGAATGGGTCTACCAATGGCGTTTGTGAAGATATTGAACACCAAATCTTTCACATATTCAGATGTACCACCGATGGTTCCAACATTGTAGATTTCATTATCTTTAAACTTATTATAAACATAGTCACCGTAAGTTTGTAATAGGTTTTCATTACCCCACGGTTCATCTTTATATTTCATACCTTCGGAACCAGCAACCAATTTATACTTTTGTCCTAATTTAGATTCTAACCATTTCATAGGATTGGTTTGAAAGTAAACATCTTTTACATCCGTGGTTACCACATAACGATATTTTTGCCAATTGGTACTGAGATAATCATAGATAGATAAAAATCTAGCCACATGGATTGGTGCATTGGTTTGAATCATTGGTACTACGATGAATTTTCGTTTGATTAATTCTAGTGTGGTTTCTTTTGAAGCATTACCAACGACCATCACTTTATCGCCAGTAAATCCACATTCATCGATTGATTCAACCCAAGGTTTTAACTGGTTATAGTTATAGTTTGTGAAGGCACCGATGATAAGGTCTTTTTGCGCCATGGGAAATCTCCATTATATTTGTCATTCATTATATTATTTCCATTAAGAAAGAATTCTTTAGAAACGGAACCTGCATTACCAGCAACTCGATAGTTTACTGTATATTCATTTGTGCAATCGAATTTGGGAAAGTATTGTGCTACTGTTTGAAAAAATACTCTATCTTGACCCCAACCACCATGCCACGCAGAGGCCAATTTTATCGCAATTTCTGTTTTGAGGCAATAACTATTGGTATCGATATGATTGACACCATGATAAGTTTGCCACTTTCCCAATGATTCACAATCATCATGGCAAATAAAATCTATACTTTCATAGATGTCACGGAGAGAATAACACCAATCCAACTTTTTATCTTCTATTGTTTTGATGCAGGATTCTACATGGTTAGGTTTCAACCAATTATCTTGGTCGAGATATAACACATAATCAGTATTAACCAAATGAGTGAAAGCGGCATATACACGATGGCCATAGAAACCATTGGCTCCCACATTCAAAGGCAAATTACAAACAAATATCTTTTTATAGTTTGGATGCATTTCAAATACTCTTATATGATTTTTTACTGCATGAACAAAATCAGGACCATCACAAACAATATAACACTTAGTATCATAAGTTTGATCCAATACAGATTCAATAGCATCATAAACTGTTGGTGCACCCGTTGTGGGTATAATTACTGTTGCGCTCATTACCATTTCCAAAATAATTGATAACCATCATGACACAAAGGTCGACCACTTTTTTGCATATAATCAAACACGAATTGACCTTTGCCGGCCAACTTGCCGTTATCAATCCAATTATCATCTACACCAATCAATGCACCACCAGATAAAGAAGGTGCAATCGTAAGTAATTCATATAGATGGTGTAAGGCACTCATATAAACAACATCAGGTTCATCCCTCGGAGCATCAAAACTGTCCAAGTAAAGAAAATCAATTTTTCTTTTACTATCTAAAAAATGTTGATTGAGTTTTTTTAAGTAGGTGATACTATCAGATTCCACAACGGTTGTTTTATTAGAAACTTTACTTTGGCAATATTGAACACTCTCTTTGGCCAAATCTACTGTGTAAAAATCTCCACCATATTCAGAAATGTATTTGTCGAACATTAAACTGCTTTGTCCGTCACCTTCATAGTTGTTTTCTTGACGAGCACAACCAGTTTCTACTATTAGGGGATTTTGGCGTTGTTTTAAAAAATCAAAGATATAATCAAATCCACTTTGTCGATGGCCAAGTCTACTCCTCACATCATCATAAAATTTCATAATTTACTCTCTTGTTAGTTTCAATATTCTTTCAATTTGTTTTTCGATTAACGGTTTACGGTTAGGCCAATATATATATTCTTTATCTCCGGTCGAATGGAGTTTAGAAAGAAAAGGAATAATAATCTTTTCTACCGCAGCCAATCGAGTCAAATAATCTTCAGCTGTTTTTTCAGATGCAGTTTGAACAGCATCTTTAACCGACTTATCAACAATTGAATTATACTCTGCTTCTGATACGGCAGAAAATCCAAAGTCATCATCGGTTTCAAATTCTTGTGATAGTTTATCGAAATCAATTAGTGGCATTAATATACCTTTCCAAATGGACCATATTTTTTACCTTTTTTCTGAGCAAAGAAAACAATATCAGTTAATAATTTACTTAATTCTTTGTCGGATAATGATAATAATTCAGAAATTAAATCCAATTGCATTAATTTAGACACCGCAGCTCCCAGATCGGATTTATAAACTATTTTTAAATTTGTTTTAAATTCTTTATCTGAAGCGACTGAGGAGCTGAATTTTACTCCTGCTTTGTTTGTAGCTTTATTAAATTTATCAACAATCTTATCTATTTCTACATCATCAATTTTTCTTAGATATTGATTGTGATCATTTTTAAAATTAACTCCATAATCTCCAAAGATTTTATCAACATCTTTTACTCCAGCTTGTCCTAATTTTGCCAGAGGTTTACCAACTTGACCAGGTTCATATTTTAAATTTTTAAGGTGTCGAACATCCGTTGACATTATATCAAATTTATATTTTACATTATAATAATTATCTGTTATAAAAATTTCAGTATGTTTTGCGTGAAAACTCATAGGATTATTAGGATAGTATTTTGTTGAAACACCAACATCTTCCATTATTGATTTAAAAAGTTCAATGTTTCCAACAGGTACAGGTTTAATATTTAATTTGCAAACAATTTCAGAAATTTCACAACGTAAATCTTTAATGATATCAAATTCTTTCATTGTTTTTTCTTCGCTTGTTAAAACATTAACAGGAACATATATTGCATTTTGATCCGTTTGTTTTAATGATACTCCAATAACAATTGATTTTCTATAATACCCTCTTAATAAAGAATTTAATTCTTGAATTTTCTCATCTTTTTCTCTAACATTATTAGGAAGTCTATTACCATATTTAATTGTTTCTTCCAATTTTTTTTCTAAATTTGGTTCTTTTTTCGTATCAACTATCCATAAATCAGCAGGATTCCAAGTATTGACATTTCCAGATCCTCCTGCTTTCCTAAACATTATATTAACAAATTCCATAAAGTTTTCTCCTCGGTCAAACCGAGCCTCTTTAAATTGTGGAGCTGAATATTTGTCCAATAGTGCTTTTTGTTGGCCAAAATAGGACAGTAACCATTTATCTGGAATAGGATCACTATCCTTTTTTATGTTAAACGTTGGATCAAAGATTTTTTGTAATTCGGAATATCTTTTATCCAATTTAACATTCATCCAATTAGGCCATTTTAACTTTTTTTTTGGATTCGAATTCTCATAGGCCGATATAACTTCAACTTGTTCTTTTTTACTGATGAACTGATTGGTGGGCATTAATTTGGTATAATTTACGTTGTTCTTCAATGCTCTCTGAAAGATCCATTTTGAACCATCTTCTTGATTATCTGTTTTAGACATTTTACCTAATAATTTGAATATCTTTACCTGAAGTCCAGATTTCGAGTTCTGTCCTCAACCTACCCTCACTTTTGAGGGTTTCGTATCTATTTATAGCTTTGCTCCGCCACCATTCGATGATGTTACTCAACTCATGTTTCTCATAATTAGTACCAGGAATCAATGTGTCAGTTTTACAAGTCATATACTCAACACAGTTACTATACCCAAAATCGGATGTATAATACCTTTTCTTCTCTGTCAACTTTTTAGCATTTTCAATCGTTATATTAAACTCATCACCTTCGGTTGTTCCTTTGAGTGCTGCTTTAGTCAAGGCAATAATCTTGGTGAAGGTTCTCAATTTTCTACTGGTGGTTGAAGTATCACCAGCTAATAAATCTCCAGTAATATTCTCCACATAATCTTTCAAATCATGGTATCTTTGGCCGTGCATCATAGGTACCATATCAGATTCGGTTAATCCCCTAAAACGAATATAAGGCTTCATGCCATCATATTGAGATACTGATTTTGTGGTACCATACAAACTGGTGGTTTCAAATAAACACAGGTTCATATCATATTTCTTATTACAGATTTCTCTTACGGTATGGCTGGTACAGATGGCTGATAGAAGTTTACCACCAAGGTAATTAAATCCAAACGGCTGTGCTGGCACAATAACGAATCCCATCATCGTAGCTGTATTAAAGCGTTTGGCTGTATCTTCCTGTTGAATCCAAACCTGTCCTAAGAGTTCATTTCGGGGTTTCATATAGATGACTGGTGAACCTAACCGAATGAATCCTAGAATCTTTCCTGAGTTCTTTTCTTTGACTGCCAATTGAACATTTTTGCCAACTGGTGCTTTGTTAATGTGTGATGAGGTAATGGAAAGTAATGTTTCCCATGTTTCATTTGGTATCTCCAATACTTCAATATCCATATTTTTTGGATGCATGGAGAAATCAGAGAATAAATCGTCCTCTGGTGGAAATAATGATGATGGTAAATTATCGAGATTCTTTAACTTCTCATCACGCATGTATTCTTCGGTACTTCCAATGTTACTGAAGTAATCGTGAAAAGTTTTGGAACAATGCAATGCTTGTTCTCTGGTCAATATCATACTTTGAAGCCTTCAAATGATTTCTTCGGATGTTGGATTTTATTATGAGCACCGATTTGGCCAGAATCCACAATACCATTTTGTGCTGATTGTTCAATATCAAATAATCTCATTTTGGCCCGATCAACACCGATTGTAAATCGTTTATAGTGTGTTGGATCATTATATCGATTCTTTAATTGTTTCACCATAATTTGGCCAAGTTCTTCTAATTCTTCACTTGTAATAAGAGCAAACATCAGGTCGGCGGTTGCAGGCAACCCGAAACTCTCACTCGTATCTTCCAAGCCTGGATCGCTCGATGTAAATCCGCTTCTGGTAGTTTGAGTTGCAGATACAATAGGAACATTACATTCAACCGCAAGACCTCTAAGTTCTTCTGCGATGGACTTGACGTAGGTGTAAGAGTTGATATTCGCACCAGCTTTGATACGAGAAGAACAACAGATATTAAGATAATCCACGAAAATAATGTCAGGCACGAAAGACCTCTTGAGATTAAGTTCATTTAATAAAGTCCTAAAGTGAGTAGTTGAAGCTGCAGCGGTTGGATATTCTTTAATGATAAGCTTGCCGGTGGTTTTTTCACGAACTTTGTTAACTCGTTTATCATACATATCTTTTGGTAAATCAACCAAATCATCCAATGTTACATTCAACAAGTTAGCATCTATTCTTTCAGCAATCTTTTCTTCAGCCATTTCCAAAGTGATGTAGAGGACATTTTTTCCCTGAACCATACAAGAGGCAGCAACATGGCACATAAACAAAGATTTACCCACGCCAGTACCAGCAAGAGCAATATTAAGAGTTTTTGCTGGGAGTCCACCTTTTGTAATTTTGTTGAAATATTCCAGATCAAAGGGGATTCTTTCTTCTTTTCTGTGATAAAATTCATATCGTTCATCCGAGTTCTCCAAGTAATCATGGCCTACTGTTGTATCAAAACTGATTGCTAGTGCATCCGAAAGAATTTTTGGAATTGCACCTTTGTCGTTTGCTTTATCTTTACCATCCAAAATCGATATCGATCCCAATACAGCATTGTATATGGCTTTCTCTTGACAAAACTTTTCGGTCTTATCTACAAGCCATTGTATTTGAGTTTCTTCGGATTTATTGTGTTCAACATCTTTAAGATATTCTTCACACTTGATAACCTCTTCATCGGAAAGATTTGTTCTTTCTTTAACGGCAATACTAATAGCTTCAATTGTTGGAACAGTATTGTATGTTTCGGTAAATGAGGTAATTTCGTTGAATAAGGTTCTCTCGGTTCTGTCCGAGAAATATTCAGGTTTAATAAAGGGTAATACTTTTCTTAAAAATTCCTCGTTATAAACGAGGTTCTTCAATATCGCTTGTTCCAGTTTCATCAATCATTTCCTGCTCAATGTTGGATGACATAATTTGACACAACAAGTCACCAATGTAGTTTTTAAAGTCATTATCTTTTTCCAAGTTCTTTTTCTTGATGGTGGATTCTATCACATCAAACTTGAATTGTAAATAGACCTGTTCATCTTTTTCTTCAAACGCAACTCTACCATATTTGTATGTGGTATCTTTGTAAGGACCATCAAGTAATTTTATATGTACCGCAGCATCATCTTCCTTTGGGTATATAAAACAATAATCAATTCCCTCAATCATCATCTACTCCATTCATGGTTACAATTTCATCAAACAAATTCTCATCTCCTCCTTGCATAATATCTCCTGATGCAATTTGGTATTTTTCTTTAACATAAGTTTGAAATTTTTCACTAGTAATCATTGGTATCCAAAAATCTTTAGTGTCGGTTTCTTTGATACGATATTTCTTATCTTCTATTTCACCAGTAGAAACGTCCACCCTTGAATACCATCCGTTAGTTGGCTTAACAACCAAACCTGCGTCCAATGCCAGATCAAGTAAACCTGACCAACGAGAAATGCCGCCATCAAAAGATACAGAAACAGGAATTTTAGATTTTTCTTTAACATATCGTGATTTCTCCACGTTAATTATGAAATTATAACCTACAACCTCTGTGCCTTCTTTTTCTTGTTGGCGCCCAAGGATGAAAATGTTATCGGCCGAATAATAAGAACCTGTTCCACCACCAACGATAGCTTTGGGGAACATACCAATTTCCATATATGTGTGATTAACAACAATCATAGGAACATCTTTCATTGTCAGGTGTGGTAACACCATACGAAATAATGATTTTACTGCTTTTGCTCTGGACATATCACCAACAGTTTTACCTTCTAGAGCATCATTAACTTCTTTTCTTGAAGCTAGATTGCCGATGGAATCGATAACAATAATTAATTTATCATCTCTTTCCAATTCAGCCAACTGTTGCATTACATCAATTTTTAATTGCTCTATATCAGTAAGTGGAGTGTGTAATACCCGATTAGTATCAATACCAAAAGAGTCAAAATAAGATTGCGGCGTACCGAATTCAGAATCGTAGAAAAGAAGTGCAGCATCGGGATATTTGTCCAAGTAAGATTTAGCCATCAGTAGAGAAAAGGCCGTTTTAAAATGTTTGGATGGACCTGCCCACATTGTAAGACCCGGTGTTAATCCGCCATCCAAGCGACCACTTAATGCCACATTAATAATAGGCACCGATGTTGGGATCATATCCTTCTGTGTGAAGAATTTGGACTTTGATAAAATAGCCGATTCTTTAATCGAACTATTCTTTTTAATTTTGTCAAGTATACTCATTATTTTTCCCTTTTACGAAATGCAAGCTCAGCATCATCTACATACATACTATCTATCTTGGACTTCCGATTAGGAAATCCACGTTTACCTTTTGATATTGGAGGAATACTTTCACCTGAAGCACTATCAATTATAATAGGTTCTTCCTCTTTTTCTTCAATATCAACAATATTTTCTTTTTCAATTTCAACCGAATCATCCGACACCGGTTTGCTTTGGAAGAAATCATCCCAATTCTTTTCTTTTGGCTTCTGCATTGAGATATTCGCCGCTATCAATAATAACACAGCCAACGGGTCAAATACAAGCATAATGATTAAGATTACCAACCGAACGGCCTTATCTACGGCACCTTCACCTTCAAAGAACATATCTGCCACATATTTGATTGGACCAATGTCAGCTACCAATTTATTCTCCTCACGGAGAAGTGGCAGGCGTTTCTTGTTAATTTCGGTAAGTTCTCTTTGGGTGGATTGTATTTGGCGATCCAACTGATTACTTGCTGTTGAAGGATCCTTGGCTCTTGCCAATAAGTAATTCAATCTATTATCGGCAATCTTTTGTTGTTGACTGAGTGTTTTGAGTTCTACTGAATTTGCACCAGCATCCAAGGTGGAATCAATGTGTGCTTTGGCTAAGAAACCAAAAATACCCATTGAGGTAATTAACATGAGTAACATCACGGCAATCACCAAATAGGATTTTAATAAAAATGGTGCGGTCTTCCAATTACGATATAACCAAGAAGCTGTAACTAACTTGGCAAACTCAAGTGAAGCGCCCATGAAAACGATAGGCCAAAATGCACCTAAGAAAATGGCACCAAGGCCAATGATTGAATAGTATGCAGCAATACCAGAAAGTAAAAATGCTGCAGCAAATGTAAAATATATCATGAGAAAAAATCCTCTAATGTGCTAACCTTCTCTGTCGACCACTTCATACAATCCAAAATTACTTTAATTGGTTCTAAGAATGATTTTTCGAATTGCAAATCATAATCGATATAATCATTAAGTCCAAATTCAACAGGCAAACGACCGGGAAATGATATTACGGTATCCTTGAATGGATTTGGCATCTTGAGGTAACTATACTTCAACTTCTCACCCTCTTGAATGAGTGGATATTTTTTAGTGAGTTTCTTCTCTTTGAGAAAGTGGTTATATAAAATAGCTCCCTTTACATGGATCGGTGTTCCCGATTTATATAAAGAAAGTCCATCAGAGTATTTAGCCAATCCATTAACTCCACGGGGAGAAGAAATTTCTTCAGGAGGCAACTTCATGAAATCCACTTTAGCCTGTTTGATGAATCTGTGGATATCTTCTTCGGTGCCTTTCAACATAATTGAAATGGCTTCTTTCATCTTTTCACGGATAGCGGATGGAGTGGAAGATTTAATCATCTCCAAGCCCATTACCTTCATCTGAGGTTCTTTATATTGAATACCTTCATTGTTATACACATTAAGAATATATCGCTTCTTGGCAGTCCAAATACCTTTATCAGATAATCCTTCACGCTTCATCTGCATTTTTTGATCATACGCTCCAACATAGTCGGCCAATTCTTGATAGGAAGCATCAATAAACGGTTGAATCTTATCATTACAAACTTTGTCCATGAACCTAATGATGACGTTTGGATCATCCACTCGAGCACCGTAGACTTTTGTAACAAGAGGCGCAAGGCATAAGTAAATCGAATCAGTATCACTCGCAATAACGTAATCATCATTTTTAGTATCCAATAATTTATTCATATATGAATTTAATTTGGCCTCAATCCATCGGATCGAAAATTGGCCAGCTAGTGTGACGGCAAGAGCCATCCGCAAATCATAGAACCTAAAGTATTGCGAACCCAAAGCACCGTAAGCGGAGTTTAGTGATACTTTTTTTGCTAACTGGAGATTGTCATAACGAGCAATTCGTTTTTCAATCTCATACTTCTTGGAATCATCAGTTTCATTTTCATATTCTTGTTTTGCTTGTAACATCAACTTCTTAAACTTCTTACGATCTTCATACATTTCTTCCATCATCTTGGGTAAGAAACCTTGTATGTCGGTACGAAAGAATTGGCCATTTGGTGTAATGGTCATATTGGATTCTTTTGCAAGCCAATCCAAATCAACTTTCTTTTCTAATAATTTTTCAACAGATACTCCTGAAGAAATGATTTTTCTCACCTCATCAGGATAATCTTCAGGTTCAACAATTGTTTCAGGTGATATGTTATATTGAATTATCAAATGTGGATAAAGTGAGTTCAAATCAAAGCTGGCCATCCAATCATGTTTGCCAACTTGAACTTCTTTAACATATGCACCTTCAAAAGCAGAATCTTTTTCTTTTACAACTCTAGGCGGAACAATGATATTCTTTTCCAACAAATAGGAATACGTCATGGCATCCCACATTCTGGTCTGCGCAAAGATATCATCATAATTTGATTTGGTATCATACGCCAAAGTTACACCTAATTCCAATAACTTTAGTTTATCTTCCAACTTAACAACAATCTCAACGTCCTTGATGTTATACTCAATAAACTTTTGATAGTTTAATTTATACAACTCATGTAGATTATCATATTCATCAAAAGATAATTTACCTTCACCCAACTCAAGCTGAGCGATTGCATCTAACTTATATGATTCTTGTGATTTTCCACCAGGAGCATACCACTTATACAACTCAATATAATCTAGTGCAGATACACCAAGAATATCATATGCAATTTGTGGCCGACCCATGATTATCGTTTTACGTTCCGAAACATAATTCCACGGAGATAACTTCTTCATTGCATCTTCACCAAGAATTCGTTTGAATCGATTGATGATGTATGGTATATCAAAGAACTTGGTGTTCCAACCAGTAATGATATCAGGACATCGATCTGTCCATAAACTCATGAATTGTCGGCATAAAGAATGTTCATCTTTACACTTCACATAAATTTCTTTGTCCTGAACCACATAATCTCCACAACCAAACACATAGGTTTGACCATGCAGATACTTAATACAAATAGCGGTGATAGGTTCATTGGCTTCGTAAGGATTAGGAAATCCATTATCAGAACCCACCTCGATATCAACTACCGCAATGAGAACTTTTTCTTGATCATAGTCGACCATGCCTTGATGTTGATCTGCAATAAAAGCATACTCAAATCGAGTTTGGCCATAAATCGTTGGACCATTTGAAACTCCTTGGAATTGTTTGATGTAATCTCTAGCATCACGCATGTTGCTAAAGATTTTTTGATCTAGGTAATTACCTTCTAGTGTGGTAAACTTAGTTACTTTTTTGGAAGGAAGAAAAAGAGAAGGAGAATATTCAATTCTCTGCTTTACTCTTTTACCATCC
>Ga0187844_10000198_pt1 | contig 45744 bp, 36 predicted proteins | sample SpaLakP09_SKY_50_FD_134517 | JGI IMG/M metagenome (GOLD analysis project Ga0187844, IMG submission 134517) | Oligotrophic lake water microbial communities from Sparkling Lake, Wisconsin, USA - SP09_SKY_50 | ecosystem: Environmental > Aquatic > Freshwater > Lake | place: USA: Sparkling Lake...
ACGGCCATGTGCACGGTGACGGCGGCCATCAGCACTAGGGTTATAGGCGAAATGAGCTGAGGAGGCTGATGAAAAATCAGCCTCGAAATTCCAGACTCTTGGCTATGGGGTTTTTCCGCTTTGCACGGCTAAGATTCTTCAAGATACGAAGTGCAGGATATAGCACGCCTCGGTTCGCTGTTTTTTCTATGGCGCTGGCATCTGCATCAAGATTCCGAAAATTTGACAAACTGTGGGCATGTTCCCACTGCCATTCTTCAAGTTCGTTTTCGACTTCATTGGCCTCACCCGTGTTGGAATTGATCAAATAAGCAACCTCCTCCAGTGGATAATGGCGTTTGATGCTTTCCGTAAAAACCGTCTCCAGGAGGGGTGCATCCATTTTGTCCGGCAGAATCTGCCTAAGGAATGCAACTTCAGTCGCAAAGAATTTTGTACCAACCACCCATGAGTTATTCTCAAACCAGTGTGTGGAAAGTATGCGGCGGTTTTGAGACTGGAGAAGCCTGACGACTGTTGAGACCCAGTCAGGTCGATTCATAATCACATCCCCGCACATCTTCACGAGATAGCGGTAGCCTTCCCGCTCTGCGAATTCGGCCATCTGTCGCAGACTCTCCAACTCTCCCTCCTGAAGTCCCGATCGCTTGGGACGGGCCAAGACATAGTCAGCATACGAACGCGTTTTGGTGTCTCTTAATGCGCCATCGCTAACAAGCAACAAACGCACATCGCCACCATTGCGCCATCGAAAGTGCCGCAACACCTTCTTAAGAATTAACCTTGTTTCAAGGCTTCCAGCATAAGTAGTTACGCCGATCAGCGTATCCGCTGGAAATTCGTCTCTTATCATCTTGTAAGGATTGATTAGGGGGAATCACCGCCCCTTGCAATCGTTGGTAACGAAACTTCCCTCCGTAGAGAGATCCTGACTGTTCTTAACTCGTCGCATTGCTCCGGGTGCAAAACAAACCGGAGTTTATGCCAAGTTGAAGAGGTCAAACTCCATCACTTTAGTCCAAGCCGTAACGAACTCATTCACGAAGAAATCGTCACTCAAGATATCGAGTTACTTGGTGAAGAGACCAGACTCGGGTGGGTATAATTACCATTCAATACACGGAGACCTCCGAGCATCAAAAACAACAGCGCCGTGAGGATGATAAGGTTTTGTCATGGGGAAAAATAAATTAAATTACCTAGGTTGCGCTGTGGTTGATGGTTGCGAGGAAGTGCCAGGAGCGACCTGCGAGGGGGATGAAGCCGATGAGAGGGAAGGCTTTGGCGCGGTGACCATGGGAAAGTTGTCCGTACGGAAGGGCGTGACCGGCAGGCCATCTGCTGAGTAGAGGTTGCAGACGGGATTGTCAGCCCAGGCGTAGCGGACGGCGACAGGAACCGCCACCTCGGCGCTCGTAAGCTCCACCTGATTCTGATTAGCTCCAACCACCTTACCCTGGGCCCAGTGCCAGAAGCCATCCTCCCCACAGAGGGCGAAACCCTGAACATCATCCACACCAAAGGGACTGAGCCTGCTGCCGTGGCAATCAAGCATGACCGTGGCCTTGTTCCCTGAGATCTCCAAAATCTGGAACTCTGGACTGCGATAGGGAAGCTTCATGCCGTAGTCGTTGACCAAGGCCCAGCGGACAAGACGGGCAGCAACGGCGCTTTTGTTCTTTGGGTGGATGTCGCTACCCTCTCCAAGGTCAATGATAACTGCTTGGCCGGTGTTTGTTAATTGCATCGTCTTTGTCTGAGCTTCCCGCAGTTCCGCCCACGTGCTGTCACCCGGTTGTGGTTTCTGGGGCATGTAATTTGCCAACTGAACCCAGTAGAAGGGGAAGTTTTCTTGTCCCCACTCCTTGCGCCATTGTTCGATCAGGAAGGAAAAGAGGTAGTTGTATTCATAGGCAATCCCGGCATTGCCCTCGCCCTGATACCAGATCATCCCCTTGATCCCGTAGCCGATGATGGGATTCAGAACCCCATTGAAGAGGTTGCCGGCACGGTTTTGGCCGGCGAGCCATTTCTCGGGAGATTGTGGGGCCTTCGGCAGAATCTGCTTCTCCGCTTTGGCCTTTTCCGTAGCAGCCTGCCACTTGGTCAGTGCTTCCTGATATTTCTGCTTTTCCTCGGCAGAGGTGAGCAAAGCCTCCTTTTTCACAGTTGCTTCCATGAGGCGCTTGAAGTGTGGATCCTTCTCCAGCGCACTGCGGCGCACCCAAGCCTCAGCAGTCGACCCTCCCCAGGAGTTGTCTATCAACCCCACCGGCACGTTGAGGATTTGCTGGAGATAACGCCCGAAAAGAAAACCCACGGCACAGAATTTTCCAGCAGTATCGGGGGTGGAAGCTACCCATTGACCCTTGAAATCGGTCTGCAATTCCTGCGTTCCGACGTTCGGCACGCTGATTAACCGAAGATTCGGCAGGTTTGAAGCAGCAGCGTCTAGATCACCATTCAAGGCACCTCGCAGAGGAAATGACATGTTGGACTGACCGGAACAGAGCCAGACCTCGCCGATCAGGATATCCGTAAGCTCCCGCTTGGAGGAGCCGGTGATAGTCATAGTCTGAGGAGTGGCATTGGCGGGCATCGGGTCGAGCTTGACCATCCAGCGACCATCATTTCCTGCCGTGGCCGTGTATTCCTTGCCGGCAAAGGAAACCGTCACTTTCGTTCCCGGCTGATCCCATCCCCAGATGGGATCGGCCAACTTCTGCTGGAGAACCATGTGATCGCCAATGATGGAGGGGAGCTTAAGGGGCAACTCCGGAGTTGGAGCGGGCGAGGCACCCGTGGTGAGGCTGTTGGTCTCCTGATTTGTCTGGGCAGTCTGGTTTGTCTGACCAACCGCCGCACCGAGCGGGAAGAGCAGGAGCGCCAGGAGGGTGATAATGAGGTTTTTCATTGGAAAAAATCACCCTAGACGTTGGATTCCAAAACTGTCATCCCATTTTTTGGGATGCAGGTTTAGCACCGAACTCGCGCTTTTCTAAACGAACCTGCTGGCAACTATTTCAGATCAAAGCGGTCGAGTTCCATCACCTTGTTCCAAGCCGCAACGAAATCCTTCACGAAGAGTTCCTGTGCATCGGAGGAGGCATAGACCTCGGCAAGCGCACGCAGCTGGGAATTCGATCCGAAGACCAGATCGGCGATCGTGCCGGTCCACTTGAGCTCGCCTGTCTTCCGATCGCGTCCCTCCAGCACATCCGGGGTGGCGACGGACTTCGTCCATTTCGTCCCCATATCAAGGAGATTCACGAAGAAATCGTTACTCAAGGTCTCAGGACGTTTCGTGAAGATACCATGCTCGGAGTGAGAGTAGTTGGCATCCAGCGCACGGAGACCGCCGATGAGAACCGTCATTTCGGGAGCGGTGAGTGTCAGTAAGTTGGCACGATCGATCAATAGATCGGAGGTGAAACTTTCGGCACCCTTTCTGACGTAGTTGCGGAACCCATCGGCCGCAGGCTCCAGGACGGCGAAAGAGGCGACGTCGGTCTGCTCCTGGGAGGCATCCATCCGGCCGGGAATAAAGGGAACCTGCACCGAATGGCCCGCTTTCTTTGCTGCGGCTTCGACGGCGGTACAGCCTCCGAGAACGATCAGATCGGCGATCGACACTTTCTTCCCGCTTGTCTGTGCTGCGTTGAAATCGCTCTGAATGGCTTCAAGCGCCTTGAGGACCTTAGCCAGTTGGGCCGGCTGATTAACGGCCCAATCCTTTTGCGGGGCTAGTCGGATACGAGCACCATTGGCTCCGCCGCGCTTGTCACTCCCACGGAAGGTGGAGGCAGAGGCCCAAGCAGTCGTAACGAGTTCCGAGATCTTGAGTCCAGAGCCAAGGATGCGGCTCTTGAGGTCAGCGATCTCCGCGTCGCCAATGAGCGGATGATTCACTGCAGGGATTGGGTCCTGCCAGATGAGCTCCTCGGCTGGAACATCCGATCCCAGGTAGCGGGCCCTCGGTCCCATGTCACGGTGCGTGAGCTTGAACCAGGCCCGTGCGAAGGCATCAGCAAACTCCTGAGGGTTCACGAGGAATCGGCGGGAGATTTTCTCGTACGCGGGGTCGAAGCGGAGCGAGAGATCGGTGGTCAGCATCGTCGGGAGATGATGCTTCGAGGGATCGGCCGCATCAGGAATGTCAGCCTTGGCATTCTTGGCGACCCACTGGTGGGCACCGGCGGGACTCTTGGTAAGCTCCCACTCGTAGTTGAAGAGATTCTCAAGATAGTAATTGCTCCACTTGGTGGGGGTCTGCGTCCAGGTGACCTCGAGCCCGCTGGAGATCGTGTCTCCTCCCTTGCCGCTGCGGAAGTTGCTGATCCAGCCGAAGCCCTGCTCCTCGATGCCGGCCGCCTCGGGTTCAGGTCCGACATGGCTGGCCGGCCCGGCGCCGTGGCATTTGCCGAAGGTGTGACCGCCAGCGATTAGGGCCACCGTCTCCTCGTCGTTCATCGCCATGCGAGCGAATGTCTCCCGGATGTCTCTAGCCGCGGCGACCGGGTCAGGTTTGCCGTTGGGGCCTTCGGGGTTCACATAAATGAGTCCCATCTGCACAGCGGCGAGAGGGTTCTCGAGCTGACGGTCGCCGCTGTAGCGCTGATCGGCGAGCCACTCCTTTTCGGCACCCCAGTAGATCTCCTCCGGCTCCCAGATATCCGCACGGCCACCTGCAAAGCCGAATGTTTTGAAGCCCATCGACTCAAGGGCAACGTTACCGGCGAGAATCATCAGGTCGGCCCAGGAGAGTTTACGTCCGTACTTGCACTTGATCGGCCAGAGCAGACGGCGCGCCTTGTCGAGGTTGACGTTGTCGGGCCAGCTGTTCAGCGGCGCGAAGCGCTGGCTGCCGTTCCCACCACCCCCACGTCCGTCGGCGATGCGGTAGGTGCCGGCGCTGTGCCACGCCATACGGATGAAAAGAGGCCCATAGTGACCGAAGTCTGCGGGCCACCACTCCTGAGAGTCCGTCATCAACTCATGGAGGTCCTTCTTCACCGCCTCGAGATCAAGGCTCTTGAACTCCTCCGCATAATCGAATCCCTCCTCCATCGGATTCGTGAGCGGGGACTGCTGGTTGAGGAGTTTGAGATTGAGCTGATTAGGCCACCACGTGGAGTTCATCGAAGCTCCTGCGATGGTTTTTTTGCTGGTTGCGCCCGAAAAAGGACACATGGATTCTGTTGATGGAGTGCTCATGAATGAATTGGGGAAATAATTGTTTATTGGAAGATAGCCCACCTAGCTCCCATTGTTGCAATACTTGTTTCCTGTAGTTACTATAGGTTTTTCCTATGGAAATGCACCAGCTCCGTTACGCCGTCGCCGTGGTGCGTACTGGAAATTTCTCACGCGCTGCCGAGCAATGCCATGTCTCCCAGCCCTCGCTTAGCCAGCAAATCATGAAACTAGAGGAGGAGCTAGGCGAGCGACTCTTCGACCGAACGAAGCGTGAAGCACGCCTCACACCTCATGGAGAAGCTTTCCTCCAACGAGCCCTCCGGATCCTTGAAGAAGTCGACGCCGCAAAAAGGGAGGCTAGCGATGCCAAGAATCTCCTCTCCGGAACCGTCACGCTGGGTGTGATCCCCACCCTCGCCCCCTACCTTCTTCCCAGCGTAATGGCCGCCTTTGTGACAAAGTACCCTGGCGTGGAAATGATCGTTCATGAGGAGCAGACGGCACGCCTCCTTAAAATGCTGCACGGTTATGAGATCGACCTAGCACTGGCAAGCCTCCCACTGGAGAGCGCTCAGTTGGAAATTCAGCCTCTCTTCACTGAAGAGCTCCTGCTGGCACTCCCCCTAAACCACGCGCTTGCCAAGAGGGCGGTCGTCCCCGACACCGAACTCGACCAAGAGCACCTCATCGTGATGAAAGAGGGGCATTGCCTGGGAGATCAGGTGCTCAGCTTCTGCAATCGACGCCATGTGCGTCCGAAGATCAGTTTTCGCAGCGCGCAGTTGGAAACCATCCTCGCTCTGGTCAACGCCGGGATGGGGATGTCCCTGATTCCCGCCATGGCTGTCAGCGCTGGGAAAAAACATCTCCCCATCTTTCGTTCCCTCGGTCCCCGGAAGCCGGAACGGAGCATCGTCGCCGCCTGGCCAAAGCAGCGCCCTCTGGGCAGAGCCGCAGAGGCCTTTCACAAAGTACTGCTCTCCTATCTGGGGAATAAGGGGGGGAAATCTTCATGAGCTCCTCCGCCGAACTTGATCGCCTACTGCTAGATCCCGCGCCCGTGCTCGCATTGGCGCCAATGCAGGATGTGACCGATCTGCCGTTCTGGAAGCTCATGACCCGCTACGGCGGAGCGGATCTTTACTACACCGAATACTTTCGAGTCACTCCCAGCTCCGGCCTCGACAAGCCGATCCTGGCCTCCATCACAAAGAACCCCACCGACCGCCCAGTCATTGCGCAGATGATCGGCAACGACATCCCCTCGCTCGTTCGCACGGCCCGAGAGCTTCAGAGTCACCCGATCGCTGCAATCGACCTGAATCTCGGCTGTCCGGCACCCGTCGTCTACCGCAAGTGTGCCGGAGGAGGACTCCTGAGAGACCTCCCTCGGATCGACTCCATTCTCGGGGCGCTGCGCGATGCCATCCCCGGAAAGTTTACGGTGAAGACTCGGCTCGGCTTCGATGACGAGGAGGCTATCGAGGCATTGCTGCCGCTCTTTGCGAAACACTCTATCGACCTGGTGACAGTCCACGGGCGCACCGTGCTGCAGATGTACCGCGGAGGTATCCGCCACGACCTGATCCAGATGGCGGCGAAATCACTTTCTTGCCCTGTCCTAGGAAATGGTAATGTTTCCACTCCTGCCGATGCCGAGACCCTCCTGCAGGAAACTAGTGCCCGCGGACTAATGATCGGACGAGGTGCGGTACGCAACCCTTGGCTCTTTTCACAGATCCGGGAGCATCTCGCGGGGAATACGATTACCTACCCAACGGGCCACGAAGTCTTGGCCTACATTCACGATCTCTACGAAACGGTCTGTGACCCAAGCATCCCGGATCCCAAAGGGGTTCAGAAGATCAAGAAATACGCGAACTTCATTGGCGAGGGGATCAGTCCGGAGTTCCTCCATGCCGTTCGTCGTGTCGGCAGCAAAGAGGCCTTTTTTGCCCTATGCAAAGAGCATCTGGATCATGGAGATGTTATGAATTTGGATCCAAAAATAACAGGGACCTTATGCACCATTGAAAAAGATGGATGCGAAGGGGGATCTCTTGAGTGATGATCACTCTTTACCAAACCGACACTCCTTACACATCGTCCTGATCCTCAATGTTCGAAATCAAACCCCGTGACAAGATAGTCGAGCGAGCCCTTCTAGTCGGCGCCCACACCGCTGGGGAATCGCGTGAGGATGCGGAGGATCTCCTGAACGAATTAGGGGAACTGGTGCGCACGCTTGGTGTGCCCATTGCGGAGAAGCAACTGGTACAGATCCGCGAACCCCAGGCCCGCCTTTTCGTTGGCTCGGGCAAGGCTGAGGAACTCTGCGAGCGGGCACGTGAGCTCGGGTGCGACGTGATTATCTTCGACAATGAGCTGACCCCCGCGCAGCAGCGTAACTGGGAAACCATCTCCAAGATAACCGTGATCGACCGCCAAGAAATCATTCTCGATATCTTCGGAACTCGCGCCCAAACCCGAGAGGCCAAGATCCAGGTCGACCTCGCACGCATGTCCTATTCCTTACCCAGGCTCACCCGGGCCTGGAGCCACCTTGGTAAGCAAGGTGGCGGTATCGGCTCCAAGGGCGAAGGCGAAAGCCAGCTCGAGCAGGATAAACGCAAGATCCGTGGTCAGATGGATCGCCTCAAGCGTGACCTCGTGGAAGTTCGCCGCAACCGTGCTAACCAGCGCAAGGACCGCAAACGAGCCCCTGTCCCTAATGTCGCCATCGTCGGCTATACCAACGCGGGCAAATCTTCCCTTCTTCGTCGCCTCACTGGCGCCGAGGTCCTGGTTGAGGATGCGCTCTTCGCAACGCTCGACACAACAACCCGCAAGATCGATCTACCGAACAAGCAGCCGCTCCTACTCACCGACACGGTCGGATTCATCCGGAAGCTCCCCCACCAGTTGGTAGAATCGTTCAATGCAACGCTGGAAGAAGCCGTTATGGCCGACTTCCTTGTCCACCTGCTTGATGCCTCCCATCCGCGCGTACTGGAGTTCTACGGCACCACGATGAAGGTTCTGAATGATCTCGGCGCTGATCATAAGAAAACTCTCACCGTCTTCAACAAGATCGACCGCGTCGAGGATCCCATCACACGCGCGATGCTTCGCAATGCCTACCCCGAGGCCATTTTCATTTCAGCTCACTCCGGCGAAGGGCTCGATCTGCTGGTCGAGCAACTAGGGAATCTCGTTGGCGAAGGCAACAAGGAGGTCGGTTTACTCATCCCGCACAGCCGTCCCGACATGCTAGCCAAGCTCCACCGCGAGGGTGTCGTGCACGAGACCGCCTACGAAGAGAAGTGTAGCCGCATCCGAGCAACGGTGTCCGAAAGGCTTAAAAATGCACTTTCAGAATTCCTCGTTTCCTGAGCGGTCGAGAACTTCAGTATTATTGTCACTCTTTCGAGCTTCCCCAAAGCCATACATCTCATGCTAGCTTCCTGATTCCATGAGCGACGACCCCAAAGCACCTGCAGATCTTTCCTCCTTGGGGATCGATCTCTCCGACATGTTCCGTCCCGCGTGGACAACCGAGACATCCGATAGCTCGGCGCGCCTCGCGGCGCAATTCGACGAGGGAGACCGCCCTCAGCGTTTCGAAGGACGCGGCGGGGATCGAGGCAGAGAGAGGGGTCCGGGACGCGACGCACGCGGTCCAAGACCCGACAGGGGACCACGTCCTGATCGTTCCAATCGTCCGGAAGGTCGTCGTGAAGCACCTGGAGCATCTGGACCTGGACAAGGTGGCGGCCAAGGTCGTGGACCTGGGGGAGCCCGTCCAAACACAGGCACAGGTGCCCCACGTGGCGATCGCAATGATCGCAGAGGGGCGCGCGACGAGCGTGACCGTCGTCCGGAGCCGCCTCCCAAGCCTGCTTTGGAAGGATGGAAGCTCCAACTGGTTCCTGAATTTACGGCTATCGAGGGTATCGCCAAGCAGATCCGATCCCGCGTGAAGGCCTACCCCCTCTTCGAACTTGCCCGCTTGATAGTCCAGCTCTCCGATCGCTACAGCGTGAGACTGCAAGCCGAGAACGAGGAGACACCTGAGCTCTTCCGGGCGAAGGCCGACGGATCGGTCTGGCAAACCCGCAAGGAGGCGACCAGTCACCTCCTCTCCAAGCATCTTGAAAGGTTTTATCGCAAATCCTCCGTCACCTCGGAACCGCCGAAGGGAGCATTTTCCGTTGTCGCCCAGTGCGGCATGAGCGGCGTCCTCCTTGGCCCGCCGAATCATCACGAGTATACCTCTCGCCTGATCTCACTCCACGCCGAGCGCTTCAGGAACATGCCCTTCGAGGCCTACAAATCACGCATTAAGATGATGCGCGACGAGGCGCTGATCGAGCAGTGGAAGACGGAACAGTCCACCAAGACTGTTTATATACCCATCACGGAAGAAGTTGCTTCACAAGCAATCGAAGAGACCTTGGCGGCATCCGAACCAGTTGTCGAAACAGCTCCTGTAGCTGAAGATCAAGAGATCGTAGAAGGTACTGCCGAGATCGCCGCGGAGACGCCAGCCGAGGAAAAGACCGAGGAGACCGCGCCTTCCGAGGAAGTGTCGGCAGAGATCGTTTCTTCGACAGAAGAACCAACTGCCGAAGAACTCAGCTCCGAGGAAGGGGAAAACTCACCTACTGTTGCTGATAACCAAAACAAGTCCGAAGAAGGCCTCACGCTGGAACAGATCACCTCCCATTTCAACGAGCACCACGCCGCGCGCGAAATCGAAGCTCTCGGACGGGACATCACTCTAGGTGGAGCCGTCGCCCTTCACGGATCAAGCCCTCTCCTTCGTGAGCTCCTTCTCCAGAATCTCCGGGAGATGGACCGCTTCCCGCTTGTCCTGGCCCAACTGCTCGGAAAGGAGCTGACCAACCGTAGTCTTCAGCTCTTCAAGTCTCATAAGAAGATCATCAATGTCTCGATGGCCCGTCCACGCTATCTCGACAGGGAAACCACCCCGATCGGTGAGAGTTTCAAGACCATCCTTGATTACCTAGAGTCCCATCCGAATCAACACCGTGACAAGCAGTGGTCGGCACTCCTAGCTCTCCGCACGGAGACCTCGGCATCCGCTCCCTCAGATCCGTCAGCCCCTCCAGCTCCCGCAGCTCCGGTTGATACTCAGGCAGCTCCCACACCAATAACTGCATCAGCGCTCGTGGAAACAATTGCTGAAACAGTTGTGGGGATTTCTGAAGTCGATGCATCGACAGAAGTAACCGAAGCGCCAACACCCTCAGAGGTTGTACCAGCAGCTGACGTCAGGAAAGAAAGGGCTCCTGTTCAGGTTATTGACGCGGAGACCTTGAAACGTCGAGAGCAGGCACTGGGTGCCGATCTGCTCTGGCTCCTCCATCAGGGACATGTCATCGACTTTGCAATGGGGAATCTTCAGGCCGCCACGCGCCCTGTTCCTAAAGCTCCTTCGACCCCGCCGACTCCCAAAGCTCCTAAAACTTCTTCAGCCCCAAAAGCTTCTCCGGTTTCGACCCACAAGCAAGAGACCACCACGGAAGCCGCAGACCTCACTCTTCAGGGTGATGCCGGCGAGGTTCTTGAGGGAGGTGCGGCGACGCACTCCTCAGAAGCTGAGCAGGATATTATTCACGAACCTGCGGAGCATCATGAGCCTCTAGAAATCCCGGCGGGAACGACCCTGGAAAGCTCCACTCCGGTCGATCCAGGTCAGGCTCTTCCTAACTGATTGTTCCCTGATCGTGGCTTCACTCTACGAGTCGCCGAAACTCCTCGGGGAGTATCTCCTGCTTCATTATGGCGGAGAGGAGGAGTTGCTCCACATGGCGCTTCCCGTTGATCCTGCAATCACGAATATTCCTTTTCCAGTCCGATGCGTCCGGGAACTACTCGACCCAGAGCTGCTCCCTTCCGGCGCATGTGCCTTAGAGGCTGGATGCTCCGTCGGAGCTTCTGCTTTCGAACTCTCACGCACCTGCCACCACGTCGATGCCAGCGACTATTCCGATTCCTTTATCAATGCCGCGAAGAAACTCCAAGCAGAAGGGCGGCATGACGGAGTGCGTCTTCTGGAAGGAGCGATCACCGCGCCGTTTCAGGCTGTTATTCCACCGGAGATCGACCGGAGTAGGGTTTCGTTTTCCGTACAGGATGCCACTGCTCTTCCCCAGACAATGGGTCCTTACGATGTAGTTCTGGCAGCCAACTTGATCTGTCGTCTTCCAGATCCTGAGGCATTCCTTGCGCGTCTCGGAAGCCTTGTAAAAAGGGGCGGTCAACTTTTGCTCACTACTCCCTTCACCTGGCTTGAGGAATACACGCCCAGAGATCGCTGGATCGGCGGCATCGATGCCGATCGCCGCAGCGAGGAGGAACTCACCAAGAGGCTTTCTGGCGAGTTCAAGTTGCATCGGCGCGTCGATCTGCCATTCCTGATACGAGAGCATGAACGCAAATACCAACTCGGCATCGCCCTCGGGACCTCTTGGATCAGGCAGTAATTCCGTGTTTGACCCTGTGGATTGGGAAGCCCGGTATCAGGCGGGAGATAGACCTTGGGACGAAGGATACGCAGCACCAGCCCTGACGGAATTCCTGACCCGCCACCCGATCGTTGGTGAAGTGCTCGTCCCAGGATCAGGCCCGGGCCACGATGTCAGAGCCTTGGCGGCTCAATCTGGTAAAACATCCGTCACCGGGCTTGATATTTCAGCCACCGCAATCGCCCTCGCACGCTCCTATCCCAATACCAGCGGGGAACAATACCAGCAAGGGAACCTCTTCGCCCTACCAGAGGCATGGAATGCTCGGTTCGACTGGGTCATCGAACACACCTGCTTCTGCGCCATTCCTCCATCCTTACGCAGCGCCTATGTTACGGCTATTGGCAGAACTCTTAAACCCGGAGGTCACTTCTTTGCCATCTTCTACCTCACTCCCGCAGCCCTCGAGGGGCCACCCCATGGAACAACACGTGAAGAGATCAAACAGCTCTTCGAGGCTGATTTTGAACAACAGGATGAATGGCTCCCAAGCGAGACCTTCGAGGGGCGTGAGGGACGCGAACTCTGTCAGTTTTGGAAAAAACGCTATTTCCCCTGAATCCCATGAGTGACTGTTGCAATCACAATCAACGTGCTCACGATCAGCATGGGTTAGCGATTGCGTCCGAGACATCCGCCCCTGAGGACTCGCTCTTCACCTGCCCGATGCATCCGGAGATACTTAAGGAGGCTCCGGGTGATTGTCCGAAGTGCGGGATGGCACTGGAGCCTCTGATTCCCTCCGACGACAATTCGGAGTTAAGAAGCTTGGCCCGGAGATTCTGGCTTTCGGTCATCCTCTCTCTCCCGGTTGTGATTCTGGCGATGACCCCGATGCTGGGGATGACCCCCCTCCACAGTCCCTTCATCTCTCTCTCAGGGCCTCTCTCCGATTGGCTTCAATGCTTGCTTTCCCTGCCCGTGGTGCTCTGGTGCGGCGCCCCGATCTGGGCTAAGGGTATGCGCTCATTTGGATCGGGTCATCTGAATATGTTCTCACTGATCGTTCTGGGGACAGGGACAGCTTTTCTCTACAGCGTCGTGCTGCTACTTTTTCCAAGCCTTGTCACTCATGGCTCAGATCTTTATTTCGAGGCCTCAGCGGTCATCATGACCCTTGTCCTGATGGGGCAATGGCTGGAGGCACAGGGACGCTTAAAGGCTGGGACGGCCCTGAGGGAATTACTGAACCTGACGCCACCGATCGCTCGGCTTGTTGAGCCTACAGGCGACCGTGAGGTACCTGCAGATTCGCTACGTCCTCACGATAGAGTCCGCATCCTTCCTGGGGAAAAACTCCCCTCAGATGGCAAGGTGATCGAGGGATGGAGCGCCATCGACGAGTCGATGCTCACCGGCGAGCCCATGCCGGTGGAAAAATCCATCGGAACGATGGTCTCGGCAGGCACCCTTAACACTTCCGGAAGCTTCATTATGAGCGTGACACGGACAGGTACTGAGACGGCCCTTTCCCGGATCATCCAACTCGTAGCACAGGCCCAGCGGAGCCAGGCGCCGATCCAGCAACTTGCCGATCGGGTGGCTGCGGTTTTTGTTCCGCTCGTTCTCCTTATCAGCATTGTTACCTTCACGGTCTGGATGCTGGCAGGACCACAACCCCGTTTCTTCGCGGCCATCACAGCCGCAGTTTCCGTGATCATGATCGCCTGCCCCTGCGCCCTCGGTCTCGCCACGCCGATGGCCCTGATCGTCGGGATCGGCAGGGCGTCTTCCCATGGCATCCTTGTCCGTTCAGCTGAAGCCCTTCAGCGTCTGGCTACGGTGAATCTCATCGCTCTCGACAAGACGGGCACCCTGACAGAGGGGAAGCCGAGCCTTGTGGCGATCCACGCCTTCAATACCTTCGATGAACACCGATTGCTGAAACTGGCAGCAGGAGCGGAACTTGGGAGCGAGCATCCTCTCGCCAGATCCATCGTGACCCATGCGCATCAGCATCAGATTGAGGTTCCCGAGGCCACCTTGTTCCAGTCCTTCGCAGGCGCAGGCATCGAGGCAGTTGTTGAAAAAGAGCGTATCCTCATGGGAACCACGAAATTCCTAGCTGAGCGGGGCATCGACACAACTCTATTTGGCCCGCTGAATTCCAATATCTCGGGCGGCTTGGTGGCCATGGCTGTGAATGAAATGGCGGCTGGTCTCTTCATCTTCCAGGACATGATCCGTCCTTCGGCAAAAAAGGTGATCGGAGAACTCCGCGACCTCGGTGTCAGGGTCGTTATGCTCACTGGCGATCGGACAAGCACGGCCGAAGCAGTGGCCAAGGAACTTGGCATTCCCGAGTACAGGGCAGGTCTTTCACCGGAGGCCAAGGCCCGTGAGTTTGTGCAGTGGAAAGCCCAGGGCTTTTGCACTGCCATGGCCGGCGACGGCATTAACGACTCCCCCTCACTGGCTCTTGCCGATGCCTCGATCGCCATAGGGGCTGGGTCGGACATCGCTAAGGAGACGGCCGGGATCATACTCTTGAGACCCTCGCTTGAAGGGATCGTCAACTCCATCCGTCTGAGTAGAAGGATCATGACCATCATCCAGGAGAACCTCATCTTCGCCTTCGCTTACAACATTCTCGGCATACCGATTGCGGCAGGAGTGCTATACCCCTTCTTTGGCATTCTACTCAGTCCCATGATTGCCGCAGCTGCCATGAGCCTCAGCTCCGTCTCCGTGATCGCGAATTCACTCCGTTTAAGACGTATAAATCCGAATCGATAAAAATCAGAAATAAAGCACCTAGACCTTTATCGATTAGCTAAAAACCGTCCCTTGCACCGCATAAAAATCCTCCCCGTGAAGAAACTCGGTCAGTCCTTTGACAAATACAGGGCCATCTTCTCAATCGGCCTTCAAAACACCTTTGTCTACCGGTGGAATTTCCTACTCCGTTCCCTCTTCGCCTTGATCCCGCTGTTTGGCACGGTCTTTGTCTGGCGAGCAATCTACGGCGGCACTTCGGGTACGATCGCGGGATATGATTTCGGACAGATGGTCTTTTACTTTTTGATCGTCCTGCTTGTCGACAATCTGATTACACCTACGGAGGACGAGTGGCAGATCGCGGCGGAGATCCGAGAGGGACAGCTGAGTTCCTTTCTGCTTAAGCCGTTTGATTTCCTCGCCTACCGCGCCTGCATCTTTATCGGATCACGCCTTCTCTACACGGCTGTGACGCTCCTGCCAGTGGTGGCGGTCTTCTGGTGGTACAGACAATATCTGCATTGGCCCGAACACGCCTCCACTTGGGGAATTTTCATAGTTAGCCTTGTCATGGCAGGCGCAATCCAGTTTCTGATCGCGTATGCACTGGCGATGCTGGCCTTCTGGATCCTGGAAATTTCGACCGTGGTCTTCATCCTCTATTCCTTTGAATATTTCCTGAGCGGCAAGCTCTTTCCTCTCGATACCGTCCCGGGAGTTGCCGGAATGATGTTGCGCCTTCTTCCCTTCCCCTACGAGCTCTACTTCCCCGTGGCGGTCCTGATGGAGAAAATCCAGGGCCCCCAGCTCTGGAGCGGCCTGACAATCCAGGCAGTCTGGGTTCTACTCTGCTTCCTGCTCGCCCGAGGACTCTGGAGTGCTGGCATTCACCGCTACGAGGCGGTTGGGATTTAGGAATCCGCCCCATCCCGACCGCTCGGGAAGGTGCTCGTTGATGATGCGAACCGTCACGCCCGTACCGACGCGATCGCATAGCACAGCCACATCTTTGGATCGCATCCGGATGCAACCGTAGCTGGCAGGCCTCCCCAAGGCGCTCTCCTGTGGGGTTCCGTGGATATAGATACCCCGACTGAAGGCGTTCCTGTTTGCCGGTTCGGTCCCCTCCAGCCAGAGGATCCGGGTGACGATGGGATCACGGCCCGGGGCATTCGGCTTGAGAATCTCGCCTGTCGGTCTACGCGAGCGGAAGACAGCGCCGAGTGGTTGGCCCATGCCGATCTTTATCCGGACGAAAAAGTTGCCTAGCGGAGTGGCGTAACTTCCCAAGCGGTCGCCTATTCCGAACCGGGAGGTTGAGACGGGATAGATAGCCTGTGGTTTGCCATCGGTCTTAAGAAGCAACCTCTGATCCTTCACGCTCACGATGATCTCATGATGAAGATCACCGGAAGTGCTGGGCACCGCTGGATTATCTCCTTCTGCACGAAGGGATCCGATTAAAGAAAAGAGAGCGAATAGATAAGAAAAGTACCTCAAGACGATAAGCTGGCCTTATAAGAGCACCCCGTCAACTCGGTCCGGTATTTTTTATAGTCCCGTCTCTTTTAGATGCCCTTGAGTAACCAGGACTTGGGCGCCTGTACCGACGAGTTCGTAGAGTGTTTTGACATCGACGGAGCGCATCCGGATGCACCCGTAGCTGGCCGGGGTGCCGAGGAGTGACTCCTGAGGTGTGCCATGAATGTAGATGCAGCGACCGAATGCATTGCGATTGTGCGCATCCAGACCATCAAGCCAAAGAATCCGCGTCACAATGGGATCACGTCCCGGAGCATCCGGCGGAAGAACCTCCCCCGTCGGTTTGCGCGAATGAAAGACAGCCCCCAGAGGAGAGCCCTCACCTATCTTCTTACGGATACAAAGATGACCGACTGGCGTAGCATAGCTTCCCTCGCGGTCACCCGTCCCGTATTTCGATGTCGAGACCTTGTAAAGAGCCACGGGCTTCCCATCGGTCAGCACGAGCATCTTCTGATCGGGAACACTCACGATCAGGCAATGATGGGTGTCCGCGCAACCGGAGAGACAAAGGACCACTCCGCAAAGCAACGCCGAAAACGATGCCAAATGAAGACTCAGGCTCCTGATCATGGTTGCAGCGATGCCGCGACCTCAGCCGCAAAATAGGTTAGGATCATGTCAGCTCCAGCCCTCTTGATGGCAAGCAGCGATTCATCCCGCGTCGCCTTGTAGTCTAGCCATCCCAACCGCGCAGCTGCATGGATCTGCGCATATTCACCGGAGACCTGATAAGCCGCGACAGGAAGCAGCGTATGCCCACGCACGGCACGGATAACATCGAGGTAGGGACCAGCAGGCTTCACCATCACCATGTCGGCCCCCTCCTCTTCGTCGAGTTGCACCTCATGCAAAGCCTCACGTACATTACCAGGATCCATTTGGTAGCCGCGCTTATCGAGCTTGGGGGTCGATTGACCGGAGCCGCTCTTCAGCGCATCCCGGAACGGTCCATAGTAAGCGGAGGCATATTTGGCGGCATAGGCCAGAATCCCAGTACCATGAAATCCGGCGGCATCCAGCGCCATACGGATCGCCTTCACCCGCCCGTCCATCATGTCAGATGGTGCGACGATATCCGCTCCGGCTTGCGCCTGCGCTACGGCCAGCTTCTTCAGTGCCTCAACTGTAGAATCATTCTCGACTTCACCATGGACATCCAGCAACCCATCATGGCCATGGTCGGTATAGGGATCGAGAGCCACATCAGCGATGATGGCCAAGCCAGGGCAAGCCTCCTTTACCGCTCGAATCGCAGAGAAAAGAATATTCTCCGAGGCATTGGCATGGGAACCCTCGGAGTTCTTCTTTGAGCCCTCAATGCAGGGGAAAATAGCCATCGCCCTTATTCCGACTTGCTCCAAGTGACGGCACATCTCGACCAGCGACTCAACCGTATGCCTGACCACTCCGGGCATCGACTCCACAGGCTCGGAAATTCCCTCACCCGCACGTACAAACAGTGGTTGAATCAAGTCCTCCGGACGCAGAACAGTCTCTCGAACCAGCGAACGCACGGCGGGTGTAGCGCGGTTGCGCCTCATCCTGCGTAGAAGATCAAGTCCGGATCGAGTCATGCTCATCCGTATATCTTCCCCGACGTAAGCCACGAGTCAAGGCACTCGCGTTCATCTAACCGGGAAGCTGGCCACCCTAATGGGATTATCCTGCCGATGGCAGGCTCTGCGATTTCCCTGCGAAAAAAGAGTAATACCGCTGATCGCGGCATGGCAGTCAAACCCTACACGTTCGAATCCGCCTTACGGTGATCGCCAACAAAGTTGGCCACCCTAACGGGATTCGAACCCGTGTTACTCCCGTGAAAGGGGAGTGTCCTAGGCCACTGGACGATAGGGTGTCATAGTGGGAAGGAAGAAAATGCCTTATGCAGGCATTATTTCAAGCAAAGTTATCAGCAAGCCTACCCCAACCTTCCTGATCGGTTCCCGATCAAGACCATCACAGAGCGCTCGGTTAAAGTGATGGTGGACTGATCGGCGATGAGTTGTTCGGAGCCCAGTTCAAAAAAGTCGTCTGGCGAGGGCCGAGCTGTGTCAACCACAAGACTCCATCGCATTCCTGAGGGCAGCTTCGGCAGCCCGTAGGAAAGAGGTTCGTGCCACATGTTAAAGACGGCATAGATAAAGTCAGTCTCGGGTCCGTAGGATTCATCCATTTTCCCGGCGATCATGAAGGCGACCGATCGGCTTTCACAACCCCAATCAGGCTGGCGAGGCTTCACCCCATGCCACCCTATGTCGGGATAGCCACATCCCTGAACATCCATGCCGGTAAAAAATTCTGTCCTGTGTAGCTGGCTATGCCGACGACGAAACTCGGCCATCAGGCCGACAAAACGCTTTAGTCCCAAGGCGTCCCCTCCCTCTTGCTCCTGAGTCCAGTCGAGCCAGTTCCACTCCTCGTCATGGCAGTAGGCGTTATTGTTGCCATTTTGGGTGCGGCCGAGTTCATCTCCCATGGAGAGCATCGGTACCCCCTGACTCAGGAAGAGCAAGGCCATGGCGTTGCGCTGGAATCGTGCACGCAGGGCATTCACCTCGGGATCGTCGGTTTCCCCTTCGACGCCACAGTTCCAGGAGTTGTTATCATTCGCCCCGTCACGGTTTTCTTCTCCGTTGGCCAGGTTGTGCTTATCATTGTACGTGAAGAGATCGCGCAGGGTGAAGCCGTCATGGCAGGTCAGGAAATTCACGGATGCAGTCGGCTTCCTGCCGGATGATGCGTAGAGACCGGGGGATCCCAGGATGCACTGCACGATCTCGCCGGCAACGCCGGAATCCCCTTTCAGGAAACGTCGCGCCGCGTCACGGAAATGGCCGTTCCATTCCATCCATCGCCCATAGGAGGGGAAGTTCCCGACTTGGTAGAGTCCGCCTGCATCCCAAGCCTCAGCGATGAGATCGCAGCCTGCTAGTATAGGGTCAAGGGCCAGGGCCTCGAGCAGGGGAGGATTGGCAAGAGGATGGCCGTTGCGATCGCGTCCAAGCACGGAGGCAAGATCGAAGCGGAACCCGTCGATATGGAACTCGGAGACCCAGTAGTGCAGGCAATCGAGCACGAAGGACCGAACCACGGGGTGATTGCAGTTCAGCGTGTTGCCGCAGCCAGTGTAGTTCGCGTAGCTACCGTCCGGGTTGAGCATGTAATAGGTCTGATTATCTATACCCCGGAAGGAGATCGTAGGCCCGCGCAGATCTCCCTCGGCAGTGTGATTAAAGACCACGTCGAGGATCACGGAGATGCCAGCGGCATGGAGCGCCTTGATCATGCCTTTGAACTCTGAGACCTGGTTACCATGGTGACCGGTCGCCGCATATCCGCTCTTCGGCGCATAGAATCCGACAGTGCTGTATCCCCAGTAGTTGCAGAGACGGTTGCCGGTCTCAGGATTGATCCTCTTGTTCTCGTACTCGTCGAATTCGAAAACAGGCATCAACTCCACGCAGTTCACGCCGATCGACTGAAGGTAGGGGATCTTCTCGATAATCCCCTCGTAGGTTCCTGGATGCCTGACACCTGAGGAAGGATGCCGGGTGAACCCGCGCACATGCATCTCATAGATGAGCAGATCCTGAACGGGCAGATTAATCGGGCGGTCATGCCCCCAGTCGAAATCCTCATAGGGCATCCGTGCCCGGTGCGGATAAACCTCCTCTTCGGGAGGTTGGGAGAGCCAAACGTCGCGTCCACCGATTTCACGAGCATAGGGATCAAGAAGAATTCGCTTCGGATCAAAAAGGTTTCCGACCTTCGGATCATAGGGTCCCTCCATCCGGAAGCCGTATTCTGTCTCTTCGTAGTCCAGATCGTAGACGATCATGGTGAAAACATCGCCGATCTTGCACTCCGGGGGGAAAGGGATCTCCGCATAGGGAGAGAACTCCCCTTTGCGGAATAGCACAAGCGTGCAGGAGATGGCGTGGGAGGAGTAGATCGAGAAATTTACCCCACCCGGCACATGACTGGCCCCGTATGGAAGTGCATGTCCGTATCGCAGTCGGAATCCTCCGTACTCATGAGTGTGATGAAAGGCAGCGCGCATCTGGTTTGTGCTGAAGGTATCTTGGATGAAACCTTAAATAGAGGAATTATTCCCCGGGTGGGGTGAGTTCAAAGGCAGGGATCTTTGCCACGACTGCATTTCCTTCCTCCGTCATTGCCAGGTAGGATCCCTCAGCCAAGGCGCGACCTGCAGTGGTATGGTAGCTATTATACGAAAAATGCTCACCCGGTTCAAGTCGAGGAAAGCAACCGACCACACCGTCTCCCTCAACGGCCGTGACGTGCCCATCCTCACCGCGGACGACCCACTTGCGCCCCTTTACCGTGATGGTCTGATCGCTCCGATTATGAATCGTGATGTAATAGACAAAGGGATGAGGTTGATCAGGTGGGGCCGGAAGCTCGGGGGCATGAATGACCCGGTCTACCGTCGCCTCGAAACCCGGGAGGAGTTGAGGCTGCATAACAGGTGCTCCCTTTCGCGGTTAGGCTGAGGGAGGAACGAGAGCGCCTGCGTTAGGTGCTGTAGGAACTCCCGATACCACGGTTTGCTTTGGCTTCACTGTCGAGGAGATATAGAGCTCACGGAGCTGCTTCATCTCGGCGGGAGCCGGCGATCCGGTGAGGAGTTCGCAGCCACGGTTGTTCTTCGGGAAGGCGATGACTTCACGGATCGATTCTTCACCAGCAATGAGTGCCACAAGGCGATCCAAACCGAGCGCAATGCCACCATGCGGAGGCGCTCCATGACGGAAGGCACGCAGGAGATGGCCGAAGAGTTCCTCTTGCTCCACATCATTAATACCGAGCACGGAGAAGGTCTCGGCCTGGAGATCTCCCTCATGGATACGGATGCTACCTCCGCCGATCTCAACCCCATTGAGCACGATATCATAGGCCTCTGCACGGATCTCTCCGAGCTTCGAGGGATCCTTAAGCAGATCGCGATCCTCAGCCTTGGGACGGGTGAAGGGATGGTGGACGGCGTTCCACTTGTTCTCCTCATCATTGAAGGCGAGCATCGGGAAGTCGACGACCCAGAGGAAGTTGAGTTGATTAGGATCGATTGTGAGCTTCTGCACTTCGGCGACTCGCAGGCGGACACGCCCGAGTACAGTACAGGCATTCTCCCAAGCGTCGGCGCCGAAGAGGACGAGATCCCCTTCCTGCATGTCGAGACGGATCGAAAGCGCGGCTTTCTCCTCCTCGCTAAAGAACTTCACGATCGGGGACTTCCACTCACCATTCTCGACCTTGATGAAGGCGAGGCCCTTCGCTCCGGCTGACTTGGCCAGCTCGGTAAGCTCCTCAATCTGGCCGGTGGTGATGCCGGCGAATCCCTTGGCATTCATTGCCTTCACGACACCTCCTGAATCAAGGGCGCCCCGGAAGACCTTGAACTGGCTCTGGGCGAAAATGTCTCCGACATCCACGATCTCCATGCCGAAGCGGGTATCGGGCTTATCACTGCCGTAGCGGTTCATCGCGTCGGCATAGGTCATGCGGGAGAATGGCAGGGATATCTCCACGCCTCGCGACTCACGGAAGATCCGCTGGAACATTTTCTCAATGAGATCCTGAAGATCCTGAGCCTTCACGAAGGAGGCCTCGATATCGACCTGGGTGAACTCGGGCTGGCGGTCGGCACGCAGATCCTCATCACGGAAGCACCGGGCGATCTGGAAGTACTTGTCGACTCCTCCTACCATCAGAAGTTGTTTGTACTGCTGGGGAGCCTGCGGTAGCGCGTAGAAGGCTCCGGGCGTTAACCGCGAGGGAACAAGGAAGTCGCGGGCCCCTTCCGGGGTGCTCTTGGAGAGAATCGGTGTCTCGATCTCCCAGAAGCCCTCCGTATCGAGGACATCGCGTATCGACTTGGTGATGCGATGACGGAGGCGGAGGTTCGCGGCCATCGCCGGACGGCGTAGGTCGAGGAAGCGATGGGTCAGGCGCAGATCTTCGTTGGCGATGCGCTCATCCATCGGGAAGGGCGGGACCTCGGAGCGGTTTAGCACAGTGAGGGTGGCGGCCACCAACTCCACAGCACCGGTCGGGAGCTTTGGATTCTCGGTGCCGGCCAGACGGGCAGCAACCTGACCTGAAACGGTAATCACATCCTCGGAGCGCAGGCTGTGCGCTGCTGCGGCTGCCTCCGCATGGACCTCGGGCCGGAAGACCACCTGGGTAATACCGTCGCGGTCACGCAGGTCGATGAAGATAACGCCACCATGGTCGCGGCGTGAAGCGACCCAACCGCTCAGGGTGAGATCGCGTCCAATATCGGAAGAGCGCAGGGCGCCACAGAGGCAGTCACGGTAGTGCATGGAATAAAAGTGAAAGGTAAAAGGTGAAAAGTGAAAGGTAAAGAAAGGCAATCTTACGAAATTGAAGCACATTGCTCGGCCAGCCAGATGGCCAGGGTGGCATGATCGAGCTCCTGCTCCATGCGGTCGGAGAGGCGCTTCACCTTGACCTCGGGCCATTCGGCGCCGATTACGACGGCATGGGAAGCACCAAGAGTCTCGGCCGAGCCAAACTGCTTGCCGACTTTTTCTTGGGCCAGAGGAAAACCTACACGCCAACCCTCGCCACGGAGTTGCTGGGCCAGAGCCAGAGCATTGGAGCGATGGGCCTCATCGGCGATCACCAGATAGATTTGGACAGGCGCATCAGCCTTGAGAGCCGCTTCCTCCTGCGACTTGGCTGCAGGGCATTCGTTGAGAAGCTCTAGCAGGACGGCGTCCCCTACGCCGAATCCCACGGCTGGCAGATCAGCCGATCCGTCGCTCAGATCCGCAAGCAGGCGGTCGTAGCGGCCTCCGCCGGCTATAGCCCGCAGGCCGGCCCGTAACGCGAAGGCCTCGAAGACGACTCCCGTGTAGTATGCGAGTCCGCGCACAACCCCTAGGTCAGGGCGCACATAGTCACGTAGACCACGGGCTTCCAGATCGGCCAACAAGGGAGCCAGCACAGGGATTTCTGCGCGGGCAATAAATTCCTGTAGGGTGGCCAACGTGAGGCCGAAGGGAGCAAGCAGCTCCTCGGCCTTCTCGGCCGGCATTTTTTCCATCCGGTCGACAATAGTTAGGAACTCACCAGCCCTTTCCTTCTCCAATCCATGCAGAGTCATGAAATCATGCCATGCGGAGCGATCGCTTAGGCGGATGGCGAAATCTTCAGGCCCCAGTCCGAAGGAACGGAGTAGGTCGATAAGCAGGGAAATCACTTCGGCGTCTGCGGCGGGCGAGGTGTCTCCGACAAGGTCGCAGTTGAACTGAAGGAACTCGCGCAGGCGCCCACGCTGCTGCCGCTCGTAGCGGAAGCAGGTGCCGACATTAAACCAGCGCATCGGCTTAGGAAAATCACGGTGACGCGCCGCGATCATCCGGGCCAGGGTCGGCGTCACCTCGGGACGAAGTGCCACAGCGCGTTCCCCCTTGTCAATAAACTCATAGAGCTGCCCGAGGATCTCGCCACCGCTATTTTTCTTCCGATAGAGCTCGGCCGACTCAAGCGTGGGCCCGTCGAACTCGACGAACCCGTAACGACGGGCCGTCTCCTTCCATTTGCCGACCAAATAGTTGCGACGCGCAAAATCCTCGGGAAAGAGGTCGCGGAAGCCGGGTAGAGGTTTCATGGGAATGAGAATGCAGTTCGTTGTGTGCGAGCCGGGTGCGAGTGAAATAAGCTAGGACAGACATCTCCTCTCTACAATCCTCGATCACTTCCTTTAGGATTCAGGCATGATGATTGAACCTCTCACCCCGCGCACTCTTTTGCTAACCCAACTTCTTGCGACAGGGATGATGACAGGCATCATCTGGTTCGTGCAGATCGTCCATTATCCCTTATTTTTTAAGGTCCCCGCTGAGGGATTCGTTGCGTACGAGCAGTCTCACACTATCAGGACAGGTTTCGTGGTGGCCCCCTTGATGCTAGTCGAGTTGGGAACCGCGATTGCGCTCCTGCTGCTCTCCATGGCTTCGGGAGGAAAAATGCCGATACCGATAGGAATCACTCCCCTTTATCTCTGGTCATTCGGCTGTCTTGCGCTAATTTGGGCTAGCACTTTCCTGATTCAAGTACCCCTGCACCATCTCTTGGAGCAACGTCCCGACGCGAAGGCCATAGAGCTTCTCGTCTCGACAAACTGGATCCGCACCATTCTCTGGAGCATCCGACTGGGACTTCTGGCTTTCCTCTCTGCCGGGCGAATCATCTTCTGAAAGTGGAAGAATCAAGTTTCCTCAAGGGGCTTCCCCAAAAGATTTCTCTTGCGAGATGTCGTGGGGAGCTATAACAAGCCCCTCCCCTAATTCCCCTAACAATCAACAGACACACTCATCCGATCCCGTTATGGCATCCAAAAAACCTGCTAAAAAGGCCCCGGCCAAGAAAGCCGCTGCCCCAAAGAAAGCTTCAGTAAAGGCTGCAAAACCTGCAGCCAAGACCGTGAAAGCGCTTAAAAAAGCTCCTGCCAAAACAGTCGCCAAGAAGGCTGCCCCGACAAAAAAGGCGCCTTCAAAGAAGCCAACACCGAAGGTCATTCAGGTAGCCAAAAAGACGGTAGCCAAGAAAGTTACACCGAAAAAAGTTTCCAAGATTTCCAAACCCGCCGTCCAAAAAGTAGCTCCCAAAAAAGTTGCGAAGCCAGCCTCCAAGGCTGTTGCAAAACCGGCGATCACACCTTCCAAGGCTCTCTCGGTTAAGGGTAAAGCGAAGTCCTCCAAGTCCAAGGCACCCGCCTCTTCCAACGAGCGTGTTCTGGCCCAACAATTTGTTCTCAAGCCCAAGGTCAACAAGAACCTCAAACTCACCCCCTTCCTGACCAAGCAGCGCCAGCGTCTCCTTGAACTCAAGGACACGCTTCTTGACGCCATGAGGGGAGTGGCCCGTGATAACCTGCACGCCGGCACGGAGACCTCCGCCTTCGGCATGCATCAGGCCGATGCCGGTAGCGATGCCTACGACCGCGACTTCGCCCTCAGCATGCTCTCCAAAGAGCAGGGATCGCTTTACGAGATTGACGAAGCCCTCAAAAGAGTCGAAGATGGTAGTTACGGAGTTTGCGATCTCTGCCAAAAGCCGATCAAACACGAGCGACTTGAGGCGCTGCCTTTCACCCGTTACACGGTGGATTGTCAGGCAGGTTTGGAGAAAAACCAGCACCATAACAGTGCTCGTCCCCAAATCACCTCGCTGTTCGGACTGACTGAAGAGGAGTCCGAGAGCGAAGAGGACGACACCACCGAAACCAGCTAAACCGACCTAATCCACAAAACCTGTTTTATGCCACGCGACATCATCATCATCGAGTGCACCGAAGCGGTTGCCGAAGGCAAGCCCGTCTCCCGCTACATCACTACCCGCAACAAGAAGAGCCTGAATACCCCGGGTCGACTTGAGAAAAAGAAGTATAATCCAAATCTCAAGCGCCACACTCTCCATCGCGAGACCAAGTAAACGGCCCTTTTTCAACCCACTCTCCAACATGAGTACACCAAAGACAGAACAGCGCAGTCGTAACTTTCGCCGCGCGAACCGATGCATGCCACGCCGTCGCCTCGATGTCTCCACAGACGCGATCGACTTCAAGAACCCCGACCTCCTTCGCAAGTTCACGACCGAGGCCGGCAAAATCCTTCCCCGCCGCATGACTGGCCTTGCCGCTCACCTGCATCGCAAGATCACCAGAGAGATCAAGCGCTCACGCGCCGCTCTCCTGATGAAGTAAAAAAATAATTTCCTTCCAAAATAAAGGGTGCTTCCAGAGATGGAGGCGCCTTTTTTTGTTTTTCCTAAAAAGACAGAGAGAAAGTATCACAGGGATCCTTAGCGAATGCGAAGCAACGGTAGGGCACGCCAAGGAGATGAAGGGGATTGAAGACCAATAGCTTTTAAAAGACTTGGGATTTTTGGATGCGGAGCAAGCCGCCCGAGCGTCAGCCTTATCAAGACCTACGGCGAGAGATGGGCAACAAAGCTCTGCGCCAAAAGGACCCAGCCTTTACTCGGCGTCGAGTTTTTTGAGGATAGCGAGTGCCTTTTTCGGGTCCGTTACACGGAGAATAAGAAGGCCCTTTTTCGCGGAAGGCATGGAGGCCAGGTAGCCGTAGTCGATATTGATCTTTTTGGCCGAGAGGGCATGGGCAATCCGGGAAAGACTACCCGGCTTGTTATCGTTCTGAATCATTAGTACGTCGCTCTCAACGACCAGCGTACCGTACGACTCGAAGAGCGTCATTGCCCGGTCGGTATTGCTGACAACCATGCGAACCACCGCGTGATCCGTGGTGTCGGAAACTGTTAGGCCGAAGATATTGATCTGCGCAATGGCCAGTGCATCGCAGACAGCAGCCAGAGCGCCCGGTTTGTTCTCAAGAAAGACAGCCAATTGCTGAAAAATCCTCGGAGCCAAAGGATCAGCTTTCTTCATTTCCTCAACCTATCACTTGAACAAAGGAGTGAAAGGGAGATTTTTCGCGCTGAGACGCGGAAGTGCTGGGATTACAGAAATTCAGGACGGGCCCTCTTTCTCTGCACCTATGCCTCTCTGCGCAATATATTTTCAGTCTGCTAACATAACAGCCTATAGCCTAAACCTCTAACAGTCTTCGGTTGGCCTAGGCCTTCGGGGAAGCCGTGACGTGTTCAGTGATGATGGTCTTGGCCTCATCACCCTTGTCCTTCTCGATCGGCTTTGCAGCCGGGACATGCGGGGTGATCTTCCAGAACTGGCCGAGATGGTTCTTCCAGTCAGCAAGGATTCTGGCGGCCTGAGGACTGCCCGTCTTCTCGTGATGCCGGGTGATGAGAACCTTAAGCCTGGCCTCATCCTCGGCGGCGTCGATCCCCGAGTCGATTCTTGCGGCGCCGACTAATTGGTCGTTGTAGCGGCCCAAGAACTTGTCTTCCAAGTCGAGGACAAAGGCCACGCCGCCAGTCATGCCGGCGCCGAAGTTCTTGCCCGTGGATCCCAGAACGACGACGGTGCCGCCGGTCATGTATTCGCAGCCATGGTCGCCAATCCCCTCGACGACGGCTGTGCCGCCGGAGTTGCGGACGCAGAAGCGTTCACCCGCGCGGCCGTTCGCAAAGAGATGCCCGGTAATCGCTCCGTACATAACGGTGTTGCCGATGATGCTGTTCTGCTCCGGAATAAATCTGTGATCTGGCAGGGGACGCACGATGATCTCGCCGCCGCTCATGCTCTTGCCGACATAGTCGTTCCCTTCGCCGGTCAAGACGAGTTTGATGCCCGGAGCCAGGAAGGCTCCGAAGCTCTGGCCTGCCGTGCCGATCAGGTCGAGTTCGAGGGTTCCTTCGGGAAGACCCTCTTCGCCGTACTGATAGGCGATCTCTCCCGAAACCTTGGTGGCCAGCGAGCGGTTCGTATTATCGACCTTGTAGGAAAGCTTCACGGGCTTTGCATCACGGATGGACTCCTCCGCATCCTGCAGAATGATGTCATCGAGCGGTTGGTCGTGCTCGGGATCGTTGCGGTCGCGCGTGGCGTAACGAACTGCCGTCGGATCATCCTTCACGACATCTTTGAGGAGGCGTGAGAGGTCGACAGTGTTGGCCTTCGGATGACCCTCAATATGCTTCTGGCGGAGGCACTCGGTGCGGCCGACCATCTCATCAATGGTACGGAAGCCGAGGCGAGCCATGATGGCCCTGACATCTTCAGCAACGGCGTTGAAGAAGTTAACGACATTCTCGGGCTTCCCCTTAAACTTGGCGCGGAGTCGATCGTCGAGTGTGGCGACGCCGACAGGACAGTTATTCAGATGGCACTGGCGGACATAGACGCAACCCATGGCAATGAGCGCCGCGGTGCCGAAATTGTATTCCTCGGCGCCGAGCAGCGTGGCGCTGATGATGTCCTCACCGGTACGAATGCCTCCATCCGTTCTCAGGGTCACGCGGTTGCGGAGTCCATTGAGCAGAAGAACCTGATGGGTCTCCGCAACGCCGAGTTCCCAAGCTCCACCAGCGTGTTTCACAGAACTGAGCGGCGAAGCGCCGGTTCCACCGTCGTGACCGCTGACCAAGATGATGTCGGCATGAGCCTTCGCGACGCCGGCCGCAACTGTTCCAACTCCCGCCTCGGCGACAAGCTTCACAGTAACTCTGGCGCGTGGATTTACCTGCTTGAGGTCATAAATGAGCTGGGCCAAATCCTCGATTGAGTAGATGTCGTGGTGGGGAGGCGGCGAAATAAGAGTCACTCCGGGAACTGAATTACGGAGCTTGGCGATGTAAGCGGTTACCTTGTGGCCGGGAAGCTGACCACCCTCTCCCGGCTTAGCGCCCTGAGCCATTTTGATTTCGATTTCCTTAGCGCTGGCAAGATACGCGGCATGGACGCCAAAGCGACCGGAGGCGATCTGTTTGATAGCGCTATTGGCCCAGTCGCCATTCTCCTGGCGTTTGAAACGGCGGGGATCCTCACCACCTTCGCCGCTGTTGGACTTGCCACCGATGCGGTTCATGGCGATCGCCAGTGTCTCGTGGGCTTCGGGGCTCAGTGCTCCGAGGGACATGCCCGCCGTGGTGAAGCGCCTGCGAATCTCCTCGATAGGCTCAACCTCCTCGATGGGTACCGAGCCGCTGGGAAGAGGGACGAACTCCAGCAGATTACGTGGGGAATGAGGGGTCGAGGCCAGAACGGCATCAACATAGGCCTTGTAGTCCTCGGGCTTATTCGTCCGGACGAAGCTGTGGAAGTTCTTGATGACCGGCGGGGTGACCGCATGGAGCTCGCCGCCGCGGCGGATGCGGTAGAAACCGGGGTCTCCAAGCTGGAGCGAGGCTGCCTCTTTGCCTTCCTCGACCGGAAGCGGGGCACCATAGGCCATCTCATGGCGGGCTAGGGACTCACGAGCTATCTCCTCGAAACCGACACCCTCGATCTGGGTGGTGGTTCCGGTGAAGCACTCCTCGACGAGTTTGGTCGAGATGCCGGTCGCTTCGAAGGTCTGGGCGCCGCGGTAGCTGCCGATGACGGAGATGCCCATCTTTGACATGATCTTGAGGAGGCCGCTTTGGAGGGCCTTCTTGTAGTTGAGCTGGGCTGTGGCAAAGTCAATCTCCACGGAGCCCTTCTCGATCATCTCGCGGATGGTCTCGATGGCCAGGTACGGATTAATGGCGCTCGCGCCATAGCCAATGAGGCAGGCCATCTGATGGACGTCGCGCGCCTCGCCGGTCTCGCAGACGATGCTTGTCTGCATGCGCTTGCCGACTCGGCGGAGATGATGATGAATGGCTCCCACGGCGAGGAGGGCGGGGATGGCGAGATGAGCGGCATCGATTCCCTTATCGCTGAGAATCAGGATCCTGGTGCCCTCATCGACGGCCTTTTCGGAGGCCTTGCAAAGTTCATGGACCGCTGCGGTAAGTCCCGCGGCGCCTGAGGATGCCTTCCAGAGGGAGGAAAGAGTGGCTGACTTGTGTTCCCCACCGATCTTCCGGACAGCCTCCAGTTCCTCATTGAAGAGGATCGGGGAGTCAAGGGAGACCTGCGAGGCATGCTCGGGGGTCTCGGAAAGCAGGTTGCGCCTCCAACCGAGCGTGGTGAAGAGGGACATGACCAGGCGCTCGCGGATCGGGTCGATCGGCGGATTGGTAACTTGGGCAAAGAGCTGGCTGAAGTAGGTGTAGAGAAGACGCGGACGCAGGGATAGGACGGCAAGCGGCGTATCGTCACCCATGGAGCCGACAGCCTCGGCTCCATCCTTGATCATCGGCTTGAAGATCATGTCGAGCTCCTCACTGGTGTAGCCGAAGGAGACCTGGCGCTGGGTCAGGTCGATGATGTCGAGATCGCCTTTCGCGGGAGCAAGCTGCTCAGCCTTGAAGGGGGCGAGACGGACGCGATGGTCATCCACCATCTTCCGGTAATTGTGGCGTGTCGCGAGCGACTGCTTGATCTCGGTGTCCCGCATCAGGATGCCGGCAACAGTGTCGATGGCGATCATCTCGCCCGGGGCAAGTCGCCCCTTCTCGATAATGGTCTCCTGATTGAGGCCGTCGACCCCCATCTCGGATCCAAGACTGAAAATGCCGCTGTCCGTGATCTGGTAGCGGGCTGGGCGCAGACCATTGCGATCGAGGCAGGCGCCAATGGTGATGCCATCGGTGAAGACTAGGGCCGCGGGACCGTCCCAGGGCTCGCAGAGGCAGGTGTGGTACTCATAGAAGGCGGCAAGTTCGGGACTGATCTCCTTGTCGCCGCGCCAGGCCGGAGGAACCAGCATGGTCATCGAGTGCAGGATCGAACGTCCTGACATGGTCAGGACCTCAAGAACGTTGTCAAGGCTGGCCGAGTCGGAGCCGCCGAGCTGGATGATCGGGTGTAGCAACTCGATGTCTTCGCCCCAGAAATCAGCTTTCAGTTCCGCCTCGCGAGCCTGTGTCCAGTTGCGATTGCCTCGGACGGTATTGATCTCGCCGTTGTGGGCCAGGATCCGGAAGGGATGGGCAAGCGGCCAGGTGGGAAAGGTATTCGTGCTGTAGCGCTGGTGGTAGACGCAGAGTGCCGTCTCGTAATCGGGGTTAGAGAGGTCTGGGAAGAACTTTTCCAGTGACGAAGAGACAAGAAGACCCTTGTAGACAATCAGGCGGTGGGACAGCGATGGTATGTAGAAATCCTCGATCTTGTCGGCGGCCACGCGCTTCTCGATCTCATTGCGAGCGAGAAAAAGTCGGCGCTCAAACTCATCGGCCGTCATTCCCTCCACCTTGCCAACAAGGACTTGCTCGATATCGGGCAGGGTTAGCAGGGCCTTGGTGCCGAGGATCTGCTTATTAGTCGGAACCTCACGCCAGCCGAAAAGATAGAAACCCCTTTTTTCCAGAACTTCCTCAGCGATGGCCTTGGCCCTGGCCTTGGCATACTCGTTCTCCTTCGGAAGATACATGACCCCGACACCGAGATCAGTGTCACTGTATAGCGACTTGCCCCAGCTTTCGATGATAGGACGGAAGAGCTTGTAGGGAATCTGAGTCGAGATGCCCGCGCCATCACCCGTTCGGGCATCAGCATCCAGAGCTCCGCGGTGCATCAAGTTGCAGATGGAGCGAAGACCGATCCGCAGGATCTCGTTAGAGCGTTCGCCGCTGATTTGCGCGACCATGCCGACGCCGCAGGCGTCTTTCTCAAAAGCCGGATCATAGAGCGAGGTGCTACTCTGATCGTGGGGCAGGGAATGATTCATCATAAGAATGGGTGCGCGGGATGCAGTTATGGTGTTCGTCGATGCTATCAGCCGAGGCACAGCAGAGGCGAACCATATAATGTCGTGGATACTCTCCCTTGCCGCAAGCAAATGGCGTTCCAGCCGGAGGATTTTTTATGTGGCTGAAAATGCCCTTCAAGACCTCCTGATACTAAGCCCTTCCCAGGGTTTAATTTTCCTTCTTTGATATGTTCCCCGATGACCCTTGTGTCTCCTTCCTTTCCCAATCGCTCCGATGCTGATCGGAACTGGAGTATCTTTCTCTGGTTTCGCGTTCTTTTTTCGGCACGGTTCTACTATCCGGTGATGGCGGTGCTCTTCCTGGACCTGGGACTTACAGCTACCCAGTACACTCTGCTCAATGTGGCTTGGGCCGGGGCGAGCCTGCTCTCCGACATTCCGGCCGGCGTACTGGCTGACCGGATCGGACGCAAGCCAATGCTGGTGGCAGCCGGATGCTTCATGGTTACGGAGATGGCCGTCCTCTGTTTTGCGCCTCACAACGGGGGCCTGGTGCTCTTTCTCTTCTGTCTGGCAAACCGTATCCTAAGCGGCCTGGCCGAGGGTGCAGCGAGCGGCGCCGACGAAGCAATCGTCTTCGACTCACTGGCGGAGAGTGGCCGCGAAGGTGAGTGGCATCGCGTGATGGAGCAACTGACCCAATGGCAGTCGCTGAGTTTTGTCTTTGTCATGTTGGTGGGCGGAGCGGTCTATTCACCCAGCTTTGTGAATGGAGCCCTCGCTTTGGTGGGTATCACAGCCCATCTGGATCAGGCGACCACACTCAGACTGCCGCTCGTTCTGACACTGATCAGCGCCGTGGGGGTGCTGCTCCTGGCCCTGAATTTCCGCGAACCCCTGCGGCATCAGCCCCACTCCCTGGAAGATCCCGAGGGGCACCGGGCCTCCTCAGCCTTAGGGGCGTTCGCCTTCACGCTCCAGGCAGGACGTTGGCTGCTTGGTAGTCCGGTCACGCTCTTTGTGGTTTGTGCCGGATTCGTGCTCGATTGCGTGGTTAGACTCTTCCTTGTCTTCAGCACTTCCTACTTCCGTCTGATTGAGATTCCCGAGATTGCTTTTGGGGTGCTGGGTGCCGCTATGGGAGCTATTGGTCTATTTGTCTCACCATGGATCCGCCGGATGGTTACCACCCGAAGCATCGGTGCCAGTTTTGCGATCATGACAGGAGTCGTCTTTGTGGGACTCGTGGGTGTGGCCTTCCATCCTCCCTACTGGGGGCTGCTCTTCGGCTATCTCCTCTGGGGTGCCATGACAATGATCGGCTATGCGGTCTCGACTTATCTCAACCAGCTCGTCGACTCTCATCACCGGGCGACCGTCCTCTCCTTCAAGGGAGTGACGATTAATCTCGCCTATGCGGGAATCAGCCTACTCTTTGCTCTGGCTCTTCGTACGGTTCCCGGCTCGAATGCGCAGGAACAGCTGGGTCACGCCTTCGGATTTCTCCCTTTCTGGCTGATGCTGACTTGCGGCATCCTCTACTTTGCCTTCAGGAAACATCTCTCGCTACTCAATGCTCCCTCCGTTCATCCCGGGCAATGATCCTGGCCTTTAACAAACCTTACGGCGTGCTCTCGCAGTTCACGCCAGATGGATCGTTAAATCAGACTCTTGCGGAGTTCGGCTTTCCGAAGAAGTTTTACCCGTTGGGCCGATTGGATGCTGACTCCGAGGGACTCCTATTGCTGAGCGACGAAGCTGGTCTTAACACGCGTCTGCTCGATCCGGAACATGGCCATTCACGGATCTACTGGGCTCAGGTGGAACGCATCCCTACCCCCGAAGCACTGGCTCAACTTGCCACTGGCGTGACAATCCAGGATTACAAAACCCGTTCTTGTAAGGTAAGACTGCTAGATCCCCAGCCCGATGTAACCCCGCGCGATCCCCCGATCCGAGTACGTAAGAATATTCCCGATTGCTGGATTGCCCTAGAACTTCATGAAGGGAAGAACCGTCAGGTTCGCCGGATGACAGCGGCTATCGGTCACCCAACACTCAGGCTTATCAGAGCGAGCATCGGGAAGCTAACTATGGGATCACTTGCTCCTGGTGCCTGGAGAGAACTCTTAATCGAAGAGCGAGAAATGATTTTTCAGTAGTCGTTTGGGAGTTAGGGCGTTGGCGCTTAACCCGACAACTCTTTGATCCAAGCAAGAGCTTTGTCGTAACTGCGACGCTCTAAGTAGTGGTGGAACTGCGGGTCGAGTTGGCTTGCAGGCAAGGCAGCGATCAGCGAGTCGATCCGCTCGGAAACCTCGATAAGTCGCTTCAGATGACCCTCGGCATCCCGATCTCTGTGGGCATGGTCTGCAATGACTGCGAGGCGCTCGCCAAGTGCCTCTGCCAAGGGAGCGAATTGAACGAATTGGGAAGAATCAGGGGAGGACATTCTGACCATGCTGGCGGAGCAGGTGATCACAGAGCACGAGATGCACCATCGCTTCGACCATAGGGACGGCGCGAGGCAGGACGCAGGCATCGTGGCGCCCGCGCGCGGCCAACTCGGCAGCCTCTCCCTCTACAGTGACTGTCTGCTGAATCTTCGCAATTGTGGCGGTCGGCTTGAAGGCGATACGGAAAAAGATGTGCTCGCCATTGCTGATGCCACCCTGAATGCCACCGGAGCGGTTTGTGGCTGTGGAGACTTTCCCCTCCTCAATGACGAAGGCGTCGTTGTGCTCGCTGCCGGTGAGGCGTGTTCCGGCAAAGCCGCTACCAATCTCAAATCCCTTGGTGGCTGGAAGGCTCATCATCGCCTTAGCGAGATCGGCCTCCAGCTTATCAAAGACGGGCTCGCCCAGAGAGTTAGGGACTCCGCGAACGACGCACTCGATGATGCCACCAATGCTGTCGCCCTGGGATCGGACTTCCTTGATGCGGGCGATCATCGCCTCGGCGGCTTTGAGATCGGGACAACGCACAGGGGTAGCATCGACCTGGGCGGTCGTGACTGTCGCTTGATTGACTTCGGAGTCCAGATCGTGGATTGAGCGAACGTAGGCGACGACCTCATAGGCGGAGTGAAGCGTGCGGATCACCTTACGCGCCACGACGCCAGCGGCCACACGCCCGATGGTCTCGCGGGCGGAAGAGCGGCCACCGCCTTCCCAGTTCCGGATGCCGTACTTGCTCTGGTAGGTAAAATCGGCATGCGAGGGGCGGAACATCGTCTCCATCTCGGTGTAGGCCGAGGGGCGCGCATCCTTGTTATCGACGGCCACCATGATCGGCGTGCCGAGGGTCTGGCCCTGAAAGACTCCGGAGAGGATACGGCACTTGTCCTCCTCCTGACGCGGGGTGACGATGTCGCTCTGGCCAGGGCGACGCCGGTCAAGCTCAACCTGAATCTCCTCCGCAGTGATCGGGAGCCGGGAGGGACATCCGTCGATGACGCAGCCGACTCCTCCTCCATGGGATTCACCCCAAGTGGAGACACGGAAGAGAGTTCCAAAGATACTAGCCATAAGGCTGATTAGTATGGGGGCTCCGGCAGGTTAACTCACGCAAAATCGCCCCCAATCACCTGTAATTCGTCTATACGTCTCTTGCAGTTATTTGAGTAAGGTGGCCTCTCTGGTCATCTCGAGGCATACCGGTTCGGGTATTCCCCATGTATTTCTAGGAGAGGGGTGCTTGACGCGCTCGTGCCATGGTTTTATTGCATAGGTTGCAGCTTTAAGATTGCACTCCGTGTCATGAGAGCCCGCCGAGTTTTTCGGAAATGGGTCGTCGTGACGGGGTCTGTCATCGCATAGCTTCATTTCATTCAAGACTTCCTAACTTTCAGCCACTTATAATCATCATGTTTAATAATATTTTCGGACTCTTCTCCAGTGACATCGGCATTGATCTTGGAACGGCAAACACCTTGGTTTATGTCAAGGACAAGGGCATCGTCCTTCGCGAACCCTCTATTGTTGCCGTTAAGGCGGGCACAACCCATGTGCTTGCGGTTGGCGAAGAGGCGAAGCGCATGCTCGGGCGCACGCCCGGCAATATCACCGCAATCCGCCCCCTCAAGGATGGCGTCATTGCCGACTTTGAGATCACCGAGGCGATGCTCCGGCATTTCATTACCAAAGCCCATGGCAATCGTCGGTTTGTCCGTCCCCGTGTCGTGATTGCCGTGCCGAGCGGCATCACCGAGGTGGAGAAGCGCGCCGTGAAGGACTCCGCCATGCACGCCGGGGCTCGCGAGGTTTACTTGATCGAGGAGCCGATGGCCGCCGCAATCGGCGTTGGGCTTCCTGTCACCGATCCCGCCGCCAACATGATCATCGATATCGGCGGAGGCACCACCGAGGTGGCTATCATCTCCCTAGCAGGCATTGTCTTCAGTAGGAGCGTGCGTGTGGCAGGCGACGAGCTGGATGATGCCATCACTCAATACCTCAAACGTGCCTACAACCTGTTGATAGGCGAGCGCACGGCGGAGGAGATCAAGCTGCGTCTCGGCAGTGCTTATCCCCTGGAGAAGGAACTCACTATGGAGGTCAAGGGGCGCGATCAGGTTGCGGGACTTCCCAAGACCATCACCATCACGTCACAGGAGATCCGTGAAGCCCTTGCGGAGCCGGTCTCTCGCATCGTTGAGGCGATCCGCATCACACTCGAGCGTTGCCCACCCGAACTCTCAGCCGATCTTGTCGATCGCGGAGTTGTCTTGGCCGGCGGTGGAGCCCTTCTGCGCGGTCTCGACAAGCTTATTGCCGAGGAGACGGGGCTTCCGGTGCACGTGGCCGAAGACCCGCTCAGCGCCGTGGCCGAAGGAACCGGCAAGGCCCTTCAGGAAATCGAGTTTCTGCGGGCCGTCGCCGCAGTGGATCGTCCCAGGGCCTGAAGCCGTTTCCGGGATGACGGAGTAATCCCCGCCCGGATCTCTTCTACTCCCTTTCCGGGACCACGATCAGGAAATCACCATCAGGAATATTATCGGGATGAAAAAAATCCAGATCGCCTCCCTTGTGATTTTAGCCGTGCTTGCGATCGCCGTCTGCCTGCTCGAATCCGGCACGCTGACATGGCTCCAGTCCGGACTGCTCGGAGTTATCTCGCCGATCAGCCGTTCGGGGAGCGTGGTGAAAAGCACTATCGGCACTCTCGGCAAGGATCTCCTATCGCTAGATCAACTCCAAGCAGAGTATGAGCGGGCGCTCGCCGAGAACCGAAAGCTCCGTGCGGAGAATAACGGACTCCGCGATCTCCAGCGGGACAACGATCATCTCCGACAGGTCTTGGGTTACCGCGAACGCTCCTCGTTCCGTTTGGTTCCTGCGCTAGTGCTGGGCCATGATGCCGGCGTCTGGTGGAGCACGATCAAGATCAATCGGGGTTCTGCCGATGGCATCGCGCCCGACATGCCGGTAATTACCGACAAGGGGCTGGTCGGGAAGATATCGGCCGTTTCTGGAAACATCTCCGAGGTGCTTCTGATCACGGATGAAAACTGCAAGGTGGCAGCCAAGGTGGAGGGAACCAAGGAACAGGGAATCAGTGCAGGGTCGCGTGACCCGTTGGGTGAGATGCGGCTGACGTTTTTGAGCAAACTGGCTGATCTTCAGCCCGGGCAGAAAGTTTACACAGCGGGTGTGAGCGGAGGGATTTTTCCCTCTGGCATCGCTCTCGGCATGGTGAAAAGTTTTCACGCCCGCGAACTTGATGGCGAAGCCATCCTTGAGCCCTCCGCCGATCTCGGCACGCTCGAGGAGGTCTTCATCGTCACCGGCGCGAAATGAGGCAAGGCATCCTTTTTATCATTCTCCTGCTTCTGCTGCCGATTGCCGTAGCCGTCCAGGATCTGTTGCCTGCCATTCCGCCATTCCAAGCAAGGATCCTGCTACTGCCTGTGGTTTTTTGTTTCGGGGTGATGGCCCTGCCTCTTGTACCCTCGCTTTTTTTCGCGCTGGCGACCGCCTTGGTCCAAGGGCTCGTCTTGCTGCAGATTCAGTCGGGACAGGCGGAACTAGGACTCACGGTGCACGTTGTGTTTTTTCTGGCCTGGGCGATTGTTCTTCAGATGGCAAGTGAGGCGACCCATGGGATGAGATGGGAAGTTCATGCCCTTGGGAGTGCTGTGGTGACATTGACCCTCCTGGGCATTGAATTCCTGGTGCTCTGTGTCAGACGAGGAGGATTTCCGCTGGAGATGACGGTTCTGCTTCGGATCATGATTCCCTCGTTGGCATCAGTGCTGATCGCACCGCTGCTTTACTTCACGCTTCGGAAAATGGTGCCAGTGTTCATTGAGGAGACCCATCTGCCAAAAAAGCCCACTTTCAGTAGTTAAGGCCATGAAATCATCCGACGACTCGCTGCGCAAGATCCTCATCCTCGGGGGAATTCTGGCCTTCGCACTCGTCATTCTATTGGTGCGAATGTGGTACGTCCAGATTTACAAATATGCCGACTACAAGGCCCGCATCAAGGGACACTCGCAACTGACGGTCCGCCTCCCGGCCGTGCGCGGCGAGATCTGCGACCGCAGGGGGGTGCCGCTGGTCGAGAACAGAGCCAGCATGGAGGTGGAGTTCTATCTGCCGGATATCGTTCGTGCCTGGAAGGAAGAACATGACGAAGTGCCAATCCGCAAGTACTGGGGACTCGACCATGGCATGAGAGCTCTCAAATCCGAGCCCGACATCGTGAAGATCGTCAACGAGTCGATCGTTCCTCACCTCGAGAAGCTGGGGCTTGCTGGTGACTATAATAGCCGCAAGCTGCAGGTGCATTTCCGCGATAACGCCGAGGTTCCCTATGTCTACCGGCAGGACCTTGATTTCGAGACCATGGCTCGGTTCAGCGAGAACAGCCTCGATCTTCCCGGCGTTGCGGTGACGCTAAAGCCGGTCCGGCACTATATCTACGGTGCTCTGGCGGCTCATCTCTTCGGCTATGTCGGCTTTCCCAAGGAGATCGACAAAGAGGAGGCTGCTCAGTTCAATTTTTACCAGCCCGATGTGGAGGGAAAAGCGCAGATCGAACAGGCCTACAACGATGTCCTCCGCGGCACGCCGGGAACCAAGTTTCTTCAGCGTAACGCCCATGGGGTCATCGATGGAGAAACTAAGAGGATCGAGCCGAAGCAAGGTTCAAAGGTTTGCCTGACCATCGACGCCCGCATCCAGACCATTGTTGAGAAGGCCCTTCGTGTTGTCGGTCGCGGGGCGGCGATCGTGCTCGATCCGAATTCCGGAGAGATTCTGGCCATGGCCTCGGTACCCTCCTTCGATCCTAATCAGTTCGTTCCCTCGATTTCCAAGGCAGACTGGGAGAAACTCGCCAAAGACCAGACGGATCCCCTTATGAACCGAGCGGTGAACGCCTACGCGCCTGGCTCTACCTTCAAGCTCTGCACCGCGCTGGCCGGTATCCGGGCGGGTGTCGGCGATAGGCAGTTCGAGTGCACGGGGGGCGTCCAGTACGGCAACAAGTACATGAAGTGCTGGGTTCTCACCGCCAAGCCTCCCATGCCGCCCCATGGCCGCCAGGATCTGACCACGGCACTCAAGAATTCCTGCGATCCCTTCTTCTACCAGTACGGGAATGCCGCCGGCATCGACCAGATCGACGCGGTAGGTGGCATGCTTGGTCTGGGTCAGAAGACAGAACTCCCCCTCAACAACGTGGCCTCGGGCGTGATGCCCGGCACCGCTTGGCTTGCGCAGAACTATCCCCGCGAACGCTGGAGCCCAGGCTACACAGCCAATACCGCGATCGGTCAGGGCTTCGTCCTCGCGACTCCGCTCCAAGTAGCAAACATGGCCGCGACCGTGGCCAACGGCGGCATCGTTTATCAGCCACACCTCGTCGAGAAGGTCGTGAGTCAGGATGGTGCCGTGGTCAAGGAGGAGCCGGTGAAGATCTGCTCCGACTTTCTGAAGGAATCAGGAATCACCGCCGATCAGTTCGAGAAGGTGCGCAAAGGCATGTGGCGGGTCGTGAACGACTCGGACGGCACCGCCCGCAAGGCACGGGTCAAGGATGTGCAGGTGGCTGGTAAGACGGGCACGGCGCAGTTCTGGCGCAACGGCATCAAGGACTACCACACATGGTTTATTTGCTTCGCCCCCTATGATAAGCCTCGCTATGTCATCTGCGTTTTTGTCCAGGGTGGTAAATCCGGCGGCTCCGTGCCCGCCCCGATTGCCGCGAAGATCCTGGAGCAGATATCCGCTATGGACAAAGGGCAGGAGGTCAAGCTGGAGGCAATTAGCCCAGCTATTGGTAACTTCCAGCCGATTGCCGGAATCGACTTCTCGCTGGATCTCCCAGCGCAGTACGGAGGCGACAACACCACCTCTCCAGATCCCGCAGCCGAGGAATCCCCGGAGTCCGGGAACGGATCAAACGGAGGCACCCCTGCAGCCAAGCCTGATATACGGGAGGATGCTGACAGCCATGTGAAAAACCGGAAACCTCAGGCTCAGGGAGGACTTCAGAAATTCTTCAACTTCCTCGGCGGCGGCCGATCTGCCGTTCCAAAACAATCGAATTAGGCTCCTATGCTGACCACTTTTGGCCTGTTAAAGTAAATACAAACCATTTTCCAAATCACCGACAACAAACAACAATCATTCAATTTAACGAATCGCATTCAAAGAAATCCTCAGACCTAAAAGTCTTCAGCCTAAACCCCTAATAAACCAATTCCATGAGCATCATTGAAACCGTCAAACGCCTTCTAGGCGTCAAAAAATCAGGCCCCCGTATCGAGCTGATCGTCAGCTGTGAGAAACTCGAGAAACGCGTCGCCCTCCTGGAGGATGGCAAGCTGGAAGAATACTCCATCGAACGCGACAGCGAGCGCAACATCGTCGGCGGAATCTTCAAGGGCAAGGTACGCAACATCGAGCACGGCCTCAAGGCCATGTTTGTGGACATAGGCTTCGAGAAGAACGCTTTTCTTCACTTCTGGGACGCCATCCCGGCAGCTCTTGATAGCGGCATTGAGACCGTCCAGCGCGCAGGAGGAGGCGGCAACCCGAAAAAGAAGCCGCAGATCACCGCTAAGGACATCCCCAATGTCTATCCTGTCGGAAGCGAGATCATGGTTCAGGTGACCAAGGGACCGATCGGCACCAAGGGGCCCCGGATCACCACCAACATCTCCATGGCTGGCCGTTACATGGTCCTAATGCCTTTCAACGACCAGTGCGGCATCTCCCGCAAGATCGAGGATCCTAAGGAGCGCGCGCGTCTCCGTAAGATCCTGACGGAGCTAACCCTGCCTGAGGGAATGGGCATCATCATCCGCACCGCAGGAGAGGGGCAGAAGGCCCGCTTCTTCGTCCGCGATCTCGGCTTCCTTCTCGACCAGTGGCGCGAAGTAGAGAAGGGGATGGCCGAGAAGCCGGCCGCCAGCACACTAATCCTCGAGCCCGATCTGGTCGATCGTACGGTCCGCGATCTCCTGACCGAGAGTGTGGATGCCGTTCATGTCGATGACATCAAGGCCTGCGAACGCATGCAGGAACTGGTTGGACAGATCTCCAAGCGCGCCAAGAAATCGATCCACTTCTACAGCGGCCAGAAGCCGATCTTCGACAACTTTTCCGTTCAGACCCAGATCGATAACGCCTTCCTGCGCCAAGTCTGGCTACCGTGCGGCGGCTATCTTGTCATCGATGAGACCGAGGCCATGATTGCCGTCGACGTGAACACTGGGCGGAACAAGGGGAGCAAGGATATGGACAAGACCATCTTCCAGACCAACATGGAGGCGGCTGATGAAGTCGCTCGCCAACTGCGTCTGCGCAATATCGGCGGACTGATCGTTGTCGACTTCATCGACATGAAGAACCGCAAGGACCAGCAGGCCGTTTACCAGCGCATGCGCGACCGCCTGCGTCGCGATAAGGCCCGCACCCATGTCCTCCCGATCTCCGCGCTCGGCCTGATGGAGATGACCCGTCAGCGAGCTCAAGAGAGTCTCTCCAGCTCGCTCTACACGAACTGCTCCTACTGCCACGGCAAGGGCGTGGTGAAGAGCCAAATGACCATGAGCGTCGAACTCCAGCGCGCTCTTCATACCCTTATGAAGCGTCACCAGGAGGAGATCCATGAGTTTAAGGTCACCGTTCATCCGGAGCTTCTCAACCGCCTCCGCACCGAGGACGAGGAACTCCTTATCGACATCGAGCGCAAGTACGCCGGTCGCCTCACCTTCAAGTCCGACCCGACCCTTCATGTGGAGAAGTTCACCGTCGCGAATGCCACGACCAATGAGGAGCTGAAGGTTTGATGGAGGCAGAGCCTCCATCAAACAGGCTATTAGACTGTAGGCTGTTAGACTGTTAGGTCAGAGGCCGAAAAACATCCCCGCCTCCCGAAAGGGAAAGCGGGGTTTTTTATAGGCTCTCTTTGGGCGGTTTCTGGAACAAAACCACCATGACTGTTCTCAAAAAATACCGTTTGACACTCTAGTTGTTCTGCCCAGTTTTATATCACCCATGAAAAAGTCCATGTCCCTCCTTGCCGCGCTCTGCCTTGGCGGCATTCTAGCCTCTGGAACGGCAAACGCCGCAAACTTATACAGCACCAATTCTCAAATCCTCACCAACTCTGTTGGAGCGCTAGGCTATACGTTCGATTTCAACAAGTTTGACCAGTCACTAGGCACGCTGACCGGAATCAACTTCACTATTGTCAGCAGTGATGCTCAAGGTTCGTTCACTGTGACGAACAGCCTCGCCTCCTCTGTTAAAGTTTTCAAACCTGTTAATTCTCTCACAGTAGAAGCACTGCAGGGAACCTTAAGTGGTGGCAATACCACCTACTACGGGGATGAGGTGATCCTGACCACTTCCCCTGATACAGGGAGCAGCCAAGCAACTGGGGCCACCTTGGGAGCTAATTCCTCTGCCACCTATACGCTCAACCCCGCCAATCAGACTCTGGAATTCAATGTCTTGATGCCCATCGATTCATCCTTCTGGAACCTTTATCAGTCCAGTAACGGAACTGGTTTGGTGTCATTTCTCGCAAAAAGTTCACCTCAAGTCTCCGTTACCGGAGGCGTCGGTGGATTCGATATGTCGGGCGTGACAGCTAACACGGTTTTGCAGTTAGACTACTCATACACTGCCGTTCCCGAGCCCTCCACTTATGCCCTCTTCGGCTTGGGTGGTCTGGCCCTCGTGGTGGCCTACCGCCGCAAGCGCACCGCTTAAACTAAGGCCCTTTCAATAAAGCCCCGCTTCCTGCAAAGGAGCGGGGTTTTTTGTTGGAGTATTCAAATCGTTGAAACCACGAATGCCACGAAAGGAGTGAACCAAGAGTTCTGCTCTGGATTGGATTTCGTGGGTTTTCGTGGCTGCTTGGGCGATCAACTTGACTGTCGATGAATAAAAGGACTCGCGCAGAGTCGCAGAGGCGCGGAGGAAAAGACAAAGGATGGGGTCCAGAAAATATGGTCACCGTTACGCCACTCAAATCGGAGAATCATTTAATCGATTCACAATGGGGTCTGACGACTTCTTCCAAGGGAGATGTGTTTCCAAAGAAGCGCAGCCATTAGCCTAAAAACTCTGCGCCTCTGCGCGAGATATCTTCACGTGTACATGCGTCAGAAAAAAACGCAATTGCTCTAACCTTTCACCTTCCCACCTTTTACTATCCAACTAATGTTCCGCTCCCTACTTCGCCGTCGAGGCGGAGGGCAATCCCCCGACCGTACTTCCAGCCATCACGCCGTGTTTTTCAAACCAACCCAGCGGCGTTTCGATAGCGAAGATGACGGAGCTGGAGGCGCTGGGAATGGGGGTTTCGTCAAAGGGCTTCATGTCATGGATTTCGTAGATCATGCCGGAGCGACCCACGTAGGCGATGGAGAGGGGGAGCGGTGTATCCTTCATCCAGAAAGTGACGGATCGAGGCTTGGGGAAAACAAAGACCATCGCTTCGTCGGTCCCGAGATTGGTACGGGACATCAGTCCTAGTTCCCGTGAGGCATCATCGGCCGCGATTTGGGCATTCAGGGAATTTGTCCCCAGGGTGAGTGTTGCCTTGGGAAGATCGAGTTGGGCTTTAGGCGCGGCTTGGAGAGGAAATACCGAAAATAAAACTGAAAGCAGAAGGGGGAGCATTTTTTTCATAGGGATGCCTTTGAATGTTTCGCGATCATAGGGGCATGGTAAAAATATGGAACTCAGGAACTCAGGAAGAGACATGCAAAGCATGAGATTCATTTTGTCTTTTAACGGTGATCTTTTGCAGGCGGCTATGTCCCAATACTGCAGCTTTACTCAGGGCGCCCGACAATTTGATTCATTCATTTTCTGAGTTGGCTGGCCCGGCCGTTGCTTCGCATTTGAACTCGGGCTTTCCAAGCCACTCGCCCCTACCGGGGCTGCTTCGCAGTCCTATCAGCTCCCGCCAGTCGCTGATTTGTTACGGCTGCGCGAGATCATTCGGCTCTTCTTGATTTTTTGCGGCAAATTTCTTGCCTTCGGCCGCTGACTTTCTACTCTATTCGGGCCTGAGAATTCCTCCATCCGGGCGTTTCTCTAACACCCGAATGTCGAATTTCTTCCCTAAATGGGCCAATTGGCTTCCGCTCCAGCTGCTTGTCTGCGGCTTGGTGATCGGTGGACCCATTACCCTTGGGATCTGGTATTACTTCACGCCGAAGTACACCCGCGTCGGCTATCAGCCTGACCAGCCGGTACCCTTCTCCCATGCCCTGCATGTGAAACAGCTCGGGATGGACTGCCGCTACTGCCATAGCTTCGTCGAAGTAGCTGGTCACTCGAACCTGCCTGCCACCCAGACCTGTATCAACTGCCATGGCCAGGGCAAGATCCTGCCGAACAGTCCCCGTTTGGCCGCCGTACGCGACAGCTGGGAGACAGGCCAGCCGATCCCTTGGGTGCAGATCCACCGCCTGCCTGATTACGCTTACTTCAACCATGCGGTCCATGTGAACCGTGGGGTCAGCTGCTACAGCTGTCACGGAGCAGTTAACGAGATGAGCGTTGTCTACGAGGCTGAGTCACTCAGTATGAAGTGGTGCCTGGACTGCCATCGCGCTCCTGAGAATTTCCTTCGCCCTCCCTCGGAGATCTTTAACATGAATTGGCATCCAGCCTCTCCCGAGGCGCAGCGTGAGCTGGGAACCAAGTTCAAGGAGGAATGGAAAGTTAACCCACCTGTCAGCTGCGGAGGATGCCACCATTGAAAAAGATTTTCCAACATCCCGTGCGTGACGAGAAGCCGACTCTCTGGAGAAGCCAGGGAGAGCGGGAAAACTCTGCTGCCTTTAACGAGAATCTGGCCCGAGAGTTCACTCCCGGAGCCACGGGATCTGATGGCGAGGATAACAATCTCTCCCGTCGCGACTTCGTCCGGCTTATGGGAGCAGCGACCGCGCTTACTGGCGTCGGTCTCACCGGTTGCCGTCGTCCTGAGGCCCATCTTGTTCCCTTCGCCAAGAGCGCCGAGTGGACGATCCCGGGCAAGTACCTCTATTACGCCAGTTCTATGCCGACTCCTGTCGGCGCTGTGCCCCTGACTGTCACGACGACAGACGGTCGTCCCACCAAGATCGAGGGGAACCCCCTTCATCCGGCAAGCAATGGCTCGACTGATGTTTTTGCCCAGGCTTCGATTCTTGGACTCTATGATCCCAATCGCTCTAAGGAGATCACCCATGACTCCGCCAAGGTCTCCCGCGCAGATCTTGATGCCCTAATCGCAAAGATTCGCTCCGCTGCTGTAACAAGTGGCGGCGACGGCCTTGCAGTCGTGGTCGGCAAGGAGAACTCACCTACCGTCGACCGTCTCCGCACTGAACTCGCTTCCCAATTCCCGAAACTGCTTTGGGTACAGGATGAGGCGATCCAGACCAACGATACCGCCTTCGACGCCCTGCTAGGTCCGGGCGCTCGGCCCGTCTATGATTTCGAGAAGGCTGATGTAGTTCTCTCACTCGGTAGTGATTTTCTGAATCCTTCCGAGAGTGGACTTGGATTTGCGAAAGGTTTCGCCAAGCGTCGCGATCCTAAAAATTCAGTTGGCACGATGAACCGTCTCTATGTGGTCGAGAATCACTTCTCCCTCACCGGCGGCATGGCCGATCATCGCCTCCGTGTTCGTGCAAGCGAGATCGGTGATTTCACAGCTGCGCTAGCCAAGGTCATCGCCACAAAGTTGGGTAACACATCCCTCTCCTCGCTGGCATCAGCATATCCCGCTTCGGGCGTTTCTTTTGACCCTGCTTGGGTAAACGGTGTGGCTGACGACCTGATCTCAGCCAAGGGTAAGGGAGTTGTTATCGCGGGCACGGGACAACCCGACGCCGTTCAGGCTCTGGCCCTTGGCATCAACAACACTCTCGGCAACCTTGGGTCGACCATCAATGCGGTTCAGACTACTGCCAAGCCCTCCGCAACGCTTGCCGATCTCGCGAAGGCTATGGGTTCTGGTTCGGTCAAGACCCTTCTTATCCTAGA